>Ga0111539_10000585_pt1 | contig 46960 bp, 30 predicted proteins | sample RhiMethybrSRZTD1_FD_79667 | JGI IMG/M metagenome (GOLD analysis project Ga0111539, IMG submission 79667) | Populus rhizosphere microbial communities from Tennessee, USA - Rhizosphere MetaG P. TD hybrid SRZTD1 (version 2) (version 2) | ecosystem: Host-associated > Plants > Roots > Rhizosphere >... | reverse complement strand
GTACGGATGCAAACCGTGTGACACGCATGCGCATCGCGTCAGCGAGGCCAGCGTGGCCCCGGATGGCCTCACGGTCGATCTGCAGGTCGAGGACCTCGCGCTCACGCGCGTCTACGAGATCCGCTGCACAGGCCTCGTGGGCCGCGGGGCCGAAGCCTCGATCTGGCACGGCGTCGCCTGGTACACGCGCAATGCGTCGCCGGCGAAGTGAGCGCCGGGTCTACGGCGCGAGCTTCGCCGAGCTGGAGCAGCAGTGGATCGAGTACTGCAAGAAGCGATAGAGCGCGCGCACCGGGCAGGCGACCTGTTGAGGCGGGGCAGAGTATGATGACCGCCATGCCCTCGCGCAGCAGACCTGCCGAGCCGTTCGACGGCCGCGTGCCGCCCCCGCAGTGGGCCAACATCGAGACCACGAAGTTCTGCAATCTGCGTTGCCGGATGTGCGTCCAGTTCAACGACGGCACGACGGTTGCGGGCCCGCACATGCCGCTCGAGGAGTTCGAGCGCATCGCCTACTCGGTCTTCCCCTACGTGGAGCGCTGGCAGCCGAGCGTGGCGGGCGAGCCGACCATGTCGCGCGGCTTCGAGCAGATGCTCGCCATCGCCGAGCAGTTCGGGGTCAAAGGCGACGTGTTCACGAACGGCACTCTGCTCAGCGAGGCGATGATCGAGCGGCTAGGGCCGAACCTGGGTGGTCTCACGATCTCGTTCGACGGCGCCACCAAGGCCACTTTCGAGTCGATCCGCGAGGGGGCCGTGTTCGAGGACGTAGTGGTGAAGGTGCGGCGCCTCGTGGACTGGTGCCGCGTGCACCTGCCCGGGCACCAGCAGCCGAGCTTCGGGCTCAACTGCACGCTGATGGAGAAGAACGTCAGGGAGTTGCCGGACCTAGTGCGGCTGGCCAAGGAGCTCGGGCTCGACCACATGAGCTGCTACCACGTGTACCCGGTGACCGCCGAGATGCGCCTGCAGTCCCTCGTGCACCACCGCGATCTGGCGCGCGAGCGGATCGACGCGGCGTTCCGCGTGGCGCAGGAGCTGCGCTTCCCGCTGCGGATCGAGGCGCTCGACCAGCTGACGGCGGCGACGGCGCTCGGCCCCGACATGACGCGCGTGTATTCGCAGCAGGACGGCGTCGTCGAGGGGCTCGAGGCGCGCGAGTACTTCGGCGAAGGGCGGCCGCCGTGGCCGCTGCTCGACACGCGCTCGCCGGACTTCGCGGCCATCCAGCAGCGGCGCACCGAGGCCTATGCGCGCTCGGGCTTCCCCGAGCGGCGCGCCGGTGATCCGCAGGCTGTGGCCGGCGACTCGATCTGGTGGTGCGACTTCCTCTGGAACCGCACCTACGTGAAGATCGGCGGCCACGTGGGCCCCTGCTGCGTGATAGGCATGCCGGTGCTGGGCAACGTGGCGCAGGAGCCGTTCGAGCAGGTGTGGAACAACGACGCGTACCGCGCGATGCGCCAGCGCATGGTGACCAAGCAGCCGGTGACCGCCTGTCGCGGCTGCATGCATATCAAGCAGATCAGCGACCCGATCGAGGTCGACCGGCTGCTGCAGGGCAGGCGCGTGCCGCGGACGGAGGAACTGGAAGCCCTGCCGGCGGTGCTCGATCCGCGCCAGCAGAAGCGCTGCCGCAGTGGCGCACCGCCCGTGTTGGCGTGGGAGGTGGTCGCAGGGGCGCGTGAGTACGTGCTGGACTTCTCGCTCGATGGCTTCGCGTCGATCCTGTTCTCGACGAAGGACCCGATGGGCGGGCCTGCGATCCGCGAGCCGCGTTACCCAGTGCCGCCCTGGGCCTGGCGCCATGCGCCCGTCGACCGCGAGATCCGCTGGCGCGTGCTCGCGCAGCTGCCGTCTGGCCAGCGCGAAGTGCAACGCGGCTCCGTGCCGCCTGAGCCGTAGACCGCCGCCGGCGGGGCCGACTACCGCGGCGCGACCTCGAACCACCAGACGCGTTCGCTCTGCAGCAGCTCGCCATCGTCCTTGATGACCCACGGCCACTGCTGCCCCGACGGCTTGCTGTCGTCGCGCACGCGGCAGACGACCTGGTAGAGCCCGGGCTCGAGACTGCGCGTGGCAGGCTTGAACCGGTGTTTGCCGCCCGCCGCCGGCGTGGTGTCGCCCTTCGCCGCGATCGGCTGCAGCTTGCCGCGTTGCAGGCGGTCCGGCAGCCGCGCGTCGTCGGCCGGGTTGATGGCCTGGGCCGCGGGCAGCACATACCAGCTCACGTCGAGCGCGTGGGTCTTCGGCTGCATGACCGTGACTTCGAACGCCATCGTCTCGCTCGCGCGGATCGCCTTCTGCTTGTCGCGCACGGTCGCGGGTTCGTGCGCTTCGATCGGATCGACGCGGCGGTAGATCTGCAGCACCATGGCCTCGCGGCACACGGGGCAGAACTGCACGCCGTTCTCCATCGTGCAGTTGCCCGACGTCGGCTTCCAGGCGCCCTTGAGCCGGCCGTCCGCGCCGCGATAGGCGCCGACACCCGGCACGCCCGCGTCGATGAAGTGTTTCCACGGCGCCTGCTTCTCGTCTTCGCTCGTGCTGACGTTCACGGTGTTGCGCGGCGAACCGCGGTGGCCCGTGAACGTGCTGTACTCGTCGCTGAGACCGCCGAACGCATGGCCCCATTCGTGCACGAGCGTGTCGTCGGCGCGGCCACCGATCGCCGCGATGCCGCCGCCGCCGGTGCCGCTCGAGCCGGCCTTGACGATCGCGATCGCGTAACCGTCCTGCTCGGGCAGGTGGTTCAACCACAACACGCACTTGTCGTGGTCGATGCCGACCTGACCCTGGATCTGTCCCGCGATGCGTCCGCCCAACGCCGTTTCCTTCGTGCGGCCAAACCCCGAGACACCCTGGTCCTTGCTCGTCAGGTTGACGCGCAGGAAGTTGTGATACGCGAAGTACTCGCCGAGCAGCTTGTGCGTGCGGAACACGTCGACGACGGACTTGGCGATGTCGTCGAACTCGTTCTGGTCGTCGAGCGCGAAACCATCGCCCATCACGACGACGTCCACGCGGTTGTTCGATGGGCCGTTGCGCTGCAGTTGACCCCAGCCGAGGTAGGCCGTCGGTTCCGTGCGTCTGCCCGCGAGCTGGCCCCACGCGGTGTTCGGGTAACGCTTCGCGACCTGCGCGTAGAGCGCGCGCGCAGACGCGTATTTCGCGTCAGCGACCGCCTGCTCGGCTTTGTGGAACTCGGTCTCGGCTTTCTGCAGTTCGTTCTGTTGCGCGGCGAGCGCGGCCGAGAACACGGCAATGGTCGACACGGCCGACAAGGCGTGAGCGTGCATGCGTTCCTCCAGCCGCGCAGCATACCCGTGTTGCCTCAGGAATGGGAACGGCCCGTGAGCGCACGCACGGCTTCGACGAACAGGGCGACGCCGAAACCCGTGCCGCGGTCGCCGCGGAAGGCCGGGAACGCGAGGTCGACGTGGGCCCAGCGCGCGTTCGTGCCGTCGAGGTGCCAGTGCACGAACTCGCCAGCACAACTGGCCTGCGCGTTGTTGCGGTTCTTGACCGAGTTGCGCATGTCGGCGATCGGGCTGTGGAACTCGGACCGGTAGAACTCCGGCGCGAACGGCAGCGGCCAGCAGAGGTCACCCGTGGTGCGGCCCGCGGCGAGCAACGCCGCTTCGACGGCTTCGTCGTTGCTGACCACGGCCGCGTGCAAGTCGCCGGTCGCCACGCCCTGCGCGCCCGTGAGCGTCGCCGCATCGAGCACGACGTCGGCGCCGAGCACGCGCGCCGCGTAGCTGCAGCCGTCCGCGAGCAGCAGCCGGCCTTCGGCGTCGGTGTTGTTGATCTCGACCGTCTTGCCCGAGTGCAGCGTCAGCACGTCGTCGGGTTTGTAGGCCTGCGGGCCGATCGCGTTCTCGGCGAGGCAGAGCAGCAGCGAGAGCCGGCCCGGCACCTTCTGGCGCGCGAGCACCGCGAACGCGCCGAGCACGGCGGCGGCACCGCCCATGTCGCTCTTCATCGTCTCCATGCTGCCGCGCGCTTTCAGGTGCAGGCCGCCCGTGTCGTAGGTGACACCCTTGCCGACGAGCGCCACGTGCCCGCTGCCGCGGCCCTCGATCGTCGCCACGAGCAGGCGCGGGGCGGAACGCGCGCAGCGGCCGACGGCGTGGATGCCCGCGAGCCCCTTCTGCAGCAGCGCGTCGCCCGCGATCTCCTTCACGTCGACGCGTGGCAGCGGCTTCAGCACCTTCTTCGCGGCTGCGGCAAACGCGGCCGGATCGAGCTCGGTCGGCGGTGTGTCGACGAGGTGTGCCGCGGCGCGCGCGTGTTCGACGATGTCGCGCGTCGCGGCATCGACGTCGAGGATCGCGCCGCTCTGCGCGGCGCACACGATCGCGAGCTTGCCGCCGGTCTTCGGCTGGCTCTTGTGCGTGAACGTCGGCAGCGCGCGCCCGATCGCGTTCACGGCGGGCAGCACGTGCGCCGCTTCGTCGAGCACGAGCAAGACTGCATGGGAGCCCGAGGCGGACAGGCCCGCCGCGGCGACCAGTTTGCGGATCGCCTCGGCGCGCGCCGGAGTCGCGTGCCGCGACGTCGCATCCGCGAGCGCGCCGACCGTGAGCCTCTTGTCGGAACCTTGCAGCGAAGTCGCGAGACCGCCGAGCAGACCCGGATCCGCCTCGCGCCCGAGCTCCATCGCGAGGGCCGCCAGCGGCTTGCCGAGCAGTTTCTCGAAGGCACCCGCGCCGCGCGCCCGCGGGCCAAAACACGATTTCTTGGCGAGCACGAGCAGGTGGTCGGCGGCGACCAGCTTGTTCGCGTCGGAGCCGAACAGGAGCTTCATCGGGCGCGCATCCTACGGTCGTTTGGTCGGCAACGCCCGGGCCGCGTCAGCGCAGTCGCTCGCGCAACCGCTGCACGCTCTCCGCGTCGAGCTGCCACTGCACGTCGGGCGCGCCGTCGTCGCCGATCGTCACCGGCTCGGGCCTGATCGCGACGAGCGTCATGGATTCACTGCGCGCGGTGCGCTTGACCCACAGTTCCACCTTGTAGCGGCCGGCCTGCGGCGTCGGGACCTCGATGAGTCCCTTGTCATCGGGTTTGCCCTGTGGACCGAGGAATCGCTCGCGCTGCTCGTGGCGGACCCACACCAGGATGCGCTCGCGCGGCACGTCGTCGGGCAGGCCTGCGATGCACACGCGGAACGTCTTCGCCGCCGTCAACACGACGTCCATGCCGTCGGTGAGCTCGGCGACCTCGCGCGTGCGCAAGCCGGTGCCTTCGAAGGTGCCTGAAAGACGACCGTCCGTGTGCAGGCAGATGCGGATCTGGCCGTTGCCGTCGGTCGTGAACATCATGCCCGGGACCGTCAGGCGCACGCCGGCGATCGGGATGCCTTGCGCGTCGACGGCGCGCACCTTCAACACGCGCGCTTCCGGCAGTCGGACACGCGCGAGCCGCGCATCGGTGCACGGGCCGTCGTCGGGCACGTCGAGACCCATCAACACGATGTGCGTCGCAACCTCGCGATCGATGGCAGTGAGCGTGTAGCGCCCGGCCGGGAGCCGCTCGAAACGCAGCTCGAGCGTGCCGTCGCCGCGTCGCGTCGCGCGCGCCTTGGCGCCGAAGCCCGAAGCCGAGCGCAGGAACCAGCTCCGGTTCTGGTCGGGCGGGAGCGCGTCGACGATTGCCACGAGCGTCCCGGCGTTGAGCACGCGCGGCTTCGCCTTCGCGGCGTCGGCGACCGGCTCGACGAGGCGCAGCACGATCTCGCCGCCATCTCGAGCCGCCTCGACGGTCGCGCTGCGCAGGTCGCCGGACCTCGCCATCGCGGTCAACGGGATCGGCGTGCCGAGGTCGGAGCGCGGCAGCGGCATCTGCCACGCGAAGCGGCCGTTGGCGTCGCTGCGCAACAGGTAGCCGCCTGTGCCGGCTCCCTTCGGCTGCGCGACCACTTCGACGTCGGCGATCGGCCGGTCCTCGGCGTCGACGACGCAACCGTGCAGCGTGCGGCCGACGACCATCTCGACCGTGCCGAGGTCGAACGCCGGCGTCGCGAGATCGGCGCACAGCGGCACCGACGCGGTCCAGCTGCGCGGTGGCGTGCTCGCCGTCGCGGGCGTGAACACGTCGAAATCGATGCGCTGCAGCACCGAGCCGCGCAGCGCGGGTTCGCGGCCGAGCTGCCATTCTCCGTTCGCATCACGCGACGACCATGCATCGTTGTGGCCTGCGTCGGTCACGAAGTGCACGCGCACGTCACGCGTGGACGGCGGCAGGCCTGGCCCTTCGAGCCGGAAGCTCAGCTGCGGGTGCCATGGGATCACGACCTCGATCGCGGCGGTTTCCCCGGCGCGCTGCGGTCCCTTGCCCTCGAACTCGTGGCTCTGCGGCAGGCCGACGTGGCCCTGCAGCGAGGCACCGACGGCGACGAACGGCAACTCGAACCCGAAGGCATCGACCGGGCCGCCCGGCGAGGTGTCGAGCGCCCATTCGTACTCGTCGGCGAGGTGTACCGCGATGCTGCCGAGACGTGTCTTCGTGGGCAGGCCGCCGCGCGTCGCGAACACGAGCATGGAGCCGTACGGCGGCACGACGAGATCGGTGCCGCGCCGGCCCGCGAGTGCCGTCGCGATCGTCGGCATCCCGTCGCGCGAGCCGATCCATCCCGCCGGCGACAGCCAGACGCGCGCCGTCAGGTCCCTCGGCATGCCGAGCAGCGCGCGGCCCTCGGCATCGGTCAGGGCGACCGACACGTCCTTGCCGCCCGTGTGCAGCGCGACCGGGAAGTTCGCGAGCGGTCGGCCGGCGGTGTCGAGCGCGCGCACGCCGACCGGCTCGGTCTCGTACACCTTCCACGGCACGACGCCGTCGGCCTCCTCGCCCACCTTGCCGAGCGCGAACGGTTCGCCGGCGACCAGCCACCCGCCATCGCGCAGCAGTGCGCGCGGCAACAGCACTTCTCCGGCCGGGTCGCTGCGCCAGCTCCGCACCGCGCAACGCAGCCAGCTGACTCGCTGCTGCTCGGCGACGACGAACCCGGTCCTCCTGGCCAATGCGCCAGGGCTCGTGTCGCCGCGCTGGTAGATCGTCACACCGGGACGCGGCTGGCCGTCGCCCTGGCCGACGAAGCGCACGCGCACGAACGCCGGCTGGCCCTCGGGATCCTGGGCGAGCACAGGCATGCAGGTCAGGAGGAGCAGCAGGAGGGAGCGCATGCAGGTCATCTGTGACGGGGATCGAAGCGTCGTATGCCCGCGCGCAGCGTCAGCAACACGTAAGCACGGCACCGAGGGCGTGACTTTCACGGGCGCTCGGGCGGCAGCGAGTCGAGATGCTCGGCGACGGTCGTGGCTTTGGACTGCATGGCCGGCGGCCAACGTCATCGCGTTGGCTCGAACGAGGGCAGTCGTCGGGGCGCGCGGCAACGGGGGGCGCATAGCCTGCAGCCGGATCTTGCAGCAGCGCGCGAGGCCACCGAGAGTGGCGCGGTGACGTGGCTCGCCGGGACAGTGTTCGTGCTGGTGTTGTTCGCGCTCGCGTTCGCCGTGCTGGCGCCGGTCTGCTGGCGCGCAGGTCGCGGGGTCGCGTCCCGGTGGAGGCGTCTGCTCGTGGCGGCAGGTCTGGCGGCGGGGATCGCCGCACCGGCGCTGCCGACGCTGGTGCTCGGCTGGTCGTTCCTGCGTGGCTGCGCCGGCCGTGTGGTCGATCTCGAGCGCGCGCACGACGGCAAGGACCTCGACCGGGAGAGCGGGGAACTCGTCGTCCACCAACCGGATGGCAGCCCTGACGTCATCGTCATCCTGTTGCTCTGGTGGGCACTGCTCAACACAGCGCTGCAGAGCTTGCGGCTGCCGCGTTCCCTGCGCCACTTGCAGCAGCTGCCACCGGTCAGTGAGCCGGCGCTCGTCGCGCGCATCACGGAACTGGCGGCGCGGCTCGGCCTGCGGTCGCCGCTAGTCGTGGAGACCGCCACGGTCGGTGGCACGATGGAGGTGCAGGCCTTCGCGGCGGGCCTGCTTGCTCCGGTCGTCGTCGTCAGCGACGGCATCGTGCATCGACTGAGCCCGGCCGAGCGCGACGCGGTGCTCGCGCACGAGCTGGCGCACGTCCGCCATCGGTCGGTGCTGCGATACCTGGCGGCCCTCGCGCTGGTGGGCGTGGCGACCGTGCTGCTCAGCGGGTTCGTGCCCTTCTACCTCGCGTTCTTGTGGTGGTTCGCGGCGTTGCGATTCGTGCGCACGCTGGTCGGCCACCGGGACGAGATCCAGGCCGATCTCGCCGCGGGACGCTGCGCCGGTTTCGCCGACGTGGCCGCGGCGCTCGACAAGATCCACGCCGCCGGCCTGCAGACCGACCCGACGCCGTGGTTCCACGCCGTGCTGTCGCATCCGGCACCGGCCGTGCGCGCATTCCATCTGGCTCGCGCGGCACCGGAAGACGAGCGTGCGCGCATCGCTGTGGACAACGCGCTGGTGCAGCGCTGCAGACGCGTGCGCCGGATCGCCGTCATGCTGTGGGCCACGTTGCTGGCTGTGGAGGTGTTGCTCGGCGTGCAAGGCGAATGGGGAGCGGCGGCGGTGCTCGGCACGGTGTTGCTCGTCGTGCCGGTGCTGCCGTATCTCGTGTTCCTGAGCGAACTGCGCGACGCGTTCCAGCTCCACGCGCGGACCGTTTTCCGGGCGTTGTGGAGGAAGACGCTGCGGATCGTCGCGATGATCGCCGTCGTCACCGGCTCCCTCGCGCTGTTGCCATGGATGGCGGACGAAGGCTGGCTCGTCTGGCTGCCGTTCGTGATGGCCGTCTTCGGGGTGGTGCTCGTCGCGCTCGTAGGCCGCGGAGCACGCCGCGCGTATCGCGAGCTGAAGCTGCGCCTGCTGCGGCGCGACCTCCCCGGTTACCTCGAGTGTTTCGAGCGGTTGAAGCCCCGCTGGCGACGGCTTCCCGAATTACGCCTGCAGGTGCTGCTCGTGCGCGCAGCGCTCGGGGAACGGCAGGCAGCCGTGCAGGAGCTCGAGCGCCTGCAGCAGCAGTGGCCCCGGTTCCGCGAGGCGCAGCACTGGGCCGCCGTCCTGCTGAGCAGGATGGATCCACCGCGCGGCGTCGAGTCGGCGCGCGCGCTGCTCGCAGCGCTGCCCGGCAATGCGATTGCCGAGGGCACGCTTGCCGCCGTGCTGCGCCGCGCCGGCCAGGTCGACGAGGCCTGGCAGCGCATCGCGAGCGTGCTGCGCCGGCGGCCGAAACACGGCGCATGGCACGCGACGGCGGCCCTCATCGCGTTGGCCCGCGGTGACATGCCGAGTGCCACTGCGGAGCTGGCGAAGGCGGAGCGGCTCGATCCGGGCGGCAGCACCACCGTGCTCGCGCGCGCCGAGTTCGATGTCGCCACGGGCGCTGCCGGCGTTGTCGCGTCGGTGCAGGTCTTGCGCGAGCTCGGTGAACGGCTGCCGCTCGCGTTCCTCGGCGACGACGCCGCGCGACTCGAAGGCCGGCTCGCGCCACGCAGCGCGACGAGCGGCTGACCGGCGACTCAGCGCGACATCCCGCCGAACGCGGCGCGGATCCGCACCGCGCGCCAGAGGCCGTCGCGCGACTGTTGCAGCTTCTGCCGCACGTCGGGACTCAGCTCCTGCGTGCGCAGGAACTCGTCGACGATCGCGAGCGCCTCGGCCGAGCTGTGGCCGTTGATGAAGCCGTCGAGCCAGGCCGGCATGAAGAAGATGCGGCGGTTCTGTTTCACCCAATCGACCTTGTCGAGCGCCTGCCGCAGATACGGCAGCGTCAAAGCACTCTGGCGCGGCCAGTGGAACCACGACAGGCTGTCCTGGGTCCACTGTTCGGGCGGCGTGTCGAGCTGCACGTAGGCGGCCCAGTGCTCGGCCTTCTGTTCGGCTGTGCCGATCGCGGCGCGCGCGAGGAACAGCTCCTTGCCGACGTCTTCCTTCTGAAAGCGCTGCTGCAGTACTTCGAGCTCGTCCTTCGCCTGCCCCGCGGCGAGCAGTGCGGCCGCCGCGAGGAAGCAGTCCTGCTTGCCCGGCACGAGACCCTTCGGCAGCTCGCCGTTCCGCGCGACGGCGCGACAGAGCTCGAGCACGCGAGGGTCGATGCTCGCGCGCGCGAGGAAGCGGAACGTCGTGAGCTCGCGGCCCGAGCTGGCTTCGTGCTCGAGCTGGCCGAGCAGCAGCGTGGTCGCTTCGGCGAGCAGCGGCTCCGCGCGTGCGGCGTCCATGTAGCGCAACAAGCTCGTGCCGAGCGCGTCGAGCAGCCAGCCGTGTGTGTCGGGATCGCGTTCGCGCGCGAGCAGACGCAGCACGAGAGAGGAGAACGCGGCGGGGTCGAGCTCGGCCTCGCGCACGGCCTCGAACAACGCCGACGTCGCGACGGCGCGCACGAGCGGGTCGGCTTCGTCGACGACGTTCTTCGCGAGCCAGGCGCGGCTCGCCGCGTCGGGCACGAACTGGCCATAGGCGACGTCCCTCGGGTTCGCGAGCACGGCCGCCGGCGCGGCGCGGCCGACCAGCTCGCGGACCTCCGTGCGCGCCGCATCGCTCACGACGTGCACGGTCTTGCGACCACCCGCGAGATCGAACACGAGCAGCTCGAGCTCGAGCGGCCACGTGCCGTCGCCGCCGATGGCCTGCTGCGTCACCGCGGCCGAGCGCACGAGGCCGTTGTCGTCGGCGCTCCACTGCACGCGGACCCGCGGCATCGACGGCGCGAGCAGCCAGCGCTCCGACCAGCGGCCGAGATCGGCGCGCGACGCCGCCTCGAGCGCTCGAGCCAGATCGCGCCAGTCGGCGTTGTCGAACGCGTGTGCGTTCAGGAAACGCTGCAGCCCCTCGCGGAACACCGCGGGGCCGAGCCGGTCGTGCAGCTCGCGCAGCACGGCCGGAGCCTTGTTGTAGACGATCGCGCCGTAGGCCGACTTCGCGTCGGCCAGGTTCTGCAGCTGCTGGAACACCGGCGTCGTGCCGGGCGTGCCGTCGACTTCGTAGGCGCGTGGCTTCACGCGCTGCAGGAAGCGCAACCATGCCTTCTGCTCGGGCTCGAGCGCCTCGAGCGCCTGATAGCCGACGAAGGTCGCGAAACCCTCCTTGAGCCAGAGGTCGTCGAACCACTTCATCGTGACGAGGTTGCCGAACCACTGGTGGCTCAGCTCGTGGTAGACGAGCGTGCTGCGCCGCACGAGCTCGGCGGCCGTCGGCGGGTGATCGAACGCGAGCGCCTGCTCGCGATAGAAGATCGCGCCCGCGTGCTCCATGCCGCCATACGGGAAGCCCGGCAGCAGCACGAGGTCCAGCTTGCCGAACGGGTAGGGCACGCCGAACGTCGTCGCGAGCCACGCGAGGCCGTCGTTGTGCATCGCGAATACGCGATCGCGGTCGAGGTGGCGCAGTTGCGATTCGCGCAGGAACAGGCGCATCGGCAGCGCCCGGTCGAAGCCCGGCACCTGCGGTGCCGGCGCTTGCACGGTCGTGAACGGACCGCACGCAAACGCCATCAGGTAGGTCGGCAGCGGCTTCGTGCGCTCGAAGTGCCACAACTTGCCGGCGGCGTTCTTGTCGCGCTCGAAGCGGTCCGCTGGCACGGCAGGCGTGTTCGCGACCGCGGTCCACTCGGGCGGCAGATCGAGCTCGAGCTCGAAGCACGCACGCAGGTCGGGTTGGTCGAAGCAGGGGTAGAGGCGGTGCGCGTCGGCCGGCACGACGAGCGTGTAGTAGTAGTCGCGGCCGTCGGCTGCATCGCGATAGACGGTCAGCGGCGTGCCCGAAGCACCGATCGGCGAACGGAAGCTCGCCGAGATGTCGTTGAGCTCGCGCACGAGCAGTTCGGCCGGCACGACGACGTGGTTGTGCACGGCGCGCAGCACGGCGTCCTTGCTGTTCACGCGCACGTGGTCGAGCGCGCTGCCCGCGAAGTCGAGCACGAGCGGTGTTTGGGGATCGCGGTCCTTGGGCAGGTGGAAACGCAGCCACACGGTGCCCTGGACTTCCTTCTGGCCGGGCTGCAGGCGGAAGCGCAGGTCGTAGTGGATGTCGCTGACGAGCTGCTTGCGTTCGCGCGCGAGCTCGCGGTCGATGCCGGGGGCAGGATCTTGAGGCAAGGTCGTGATGAGAAGGACGCAGGTCGTGGCGAGCATCGCGTGCTACGCACATTACAGTCGCCGGCTCGAACTCGTGTCTACGTGCTGCTGGAGCTTGGCTCGGCGGCGGTGCAGGGTCGCGGAATATCGCGTCGCGCAGCGGGTCGAAGGGCGGCGAGACGCCGACACGCCCGAGCGCCCATGAAGTCGCACATACCACTGCTTCTGTACGTCGTTTCGTTGGGACTCTCCGGCCACGCGGCCTGGACCGTCTACGAGACGCTTTCGCTGTGGAAGGACTCCGAACGACGGGCTGCGACGGAGCGCGGGCAGGAGCAAGCGCACCACTGTCTGGCTCCCAGCAAGGGGCTGGCACACGGCGGCTGGGTGTACCGCAGCTCTGACCGCTGGTGGTGGGAGGCGCTCACGAGGGTGAATCTCGTCGGCAAATTGCTGCCGCCACCCAAGCCACCCAAGGGCACCGAGGGGAATCCCGTGCCACCTGTCGAAGTGCGCCCGCTCGAGGAGATCATCGAACTCGTCTCCCTCGTCCACGACGGGGAGGCCAAGGGCCGCGGCGGGGACACGCATGTCATCGTGCGTTACAAGCCGGCGGCCGACGTCAAGGTGCCGCAGTCGTACTTGTGGGCAAACATGATTGCCTCGGCGGCCGTCGGTGAGCGCATTGTCGCCAGCGAAGTCACGCGGGCGCGACCTGGTGGGTCCGGCAGCCGACGGCAGGGCCATGGCAACTCGGTCATCCCGACTTCGATGGTCGGCCGCGAGATCCTGCAGAAGGTCTGGGTGCGCGACGACGGTGACGCAAGACACGGTTCCCACCTCTGGCCGCCGTTCGACAAGATCAAGCTGGTCGGTGTGTCGCCCAATGCGCAGGTTGCCTACTTCGTGCGCGACTTGCCGCCCCTGAAGGGGGACGAAGCGTTACCCGAGCCCGAAGAGGAGTCGCTGCTGAAGACGAACATGCACGTGAGCGCGGAACTGCTCGAGGAGCTGAAACGCCTCCAAGGACGGGCGCCGACGAAGGCGGCGGACGCCGGCCCTGCGGTCGAGGCCGCGAATCCGGTGGTGTGGATCGACGTGCCCGAGACCACGGTCGTCAACGGCGTGCGCCAGATCAGCAAGAAGGACGAAGAGCGCTTTCGCAACCCGGACGAGCTTCTCTCCCAGATCCACTTCGACACCTACGTCAGCTCGAGCGGCAAGGTGACCGGGCTGATCGTGCGCAATGTCGATGCCAAGGTAGCCGCGACGTTCGGCGTCGCAGCGGGTGAGGTTCTGCTCGAGATCAATGGGCGGCCTGTGCGTTCGAGAATGCAGGCCATGGAGATCGGCAAGAACGACTACAAGCGTGGCGTCCGGACGTTCATCACCAAGTGGATGGCCAACGGAGCTGTCATCGAGCGCACGTTCCAGGCTCCGGACCGCTGATCTCGAGCCCGCCCGTCGCTTCGAAGGCAACGCTCCTCGACGTTGGCGATGGAAGGACGGGAAGGTGGCGGTGGTGAAGAGCTCGCCCGAAGCTCGACGTGGCGGGTACCCGAGGCCTATGCTCCGCGCCCCCGAGCGCAGGGCGTTCGTCCTTGGCTCGCGACCGGAAGGACACCATGGCGAACAAGAAGAACGGCGGCGTCTATCGCGTCACCGAGATCATCGGCACGAGCACCGTTTCGTGGGAGGATGCGGCGCGCGGCGCGATCGAGACGGCGGCCAAGTCGTTGCGCGACCTGCGGGTGGCCGAAGTCGGCAAGCTCGACGTGAAGATCGAGAAAGGCAAGGTCATCGCCTACCGGGCGCGCGTGACGCTGTCGTTCAAATACGAGGAATAGCCGCCGGTCGGGCGGCCGCGCGTGCGAGCCGGTCTGCGAGCCAGGGCTGCCACGACGACCGGCGCACGGTCTTGGGCGGATCGGCGAGTTGCGCTCGGCCAACGTGGTGTTGCCGATGCAGCGGACTCAACGCAGCCGGTAGCTCCTGGTCTTCGGATCCCACGCGAGGCGTGGGCCCAGGCTCTCGATCGATGCCGCAGATCGCCGAGCGTGCACGGGCCGCGCTGAAACAGGTGCGAAGGTAGCGGGTGGCGGGCACAGCGTCGTCACGGACGTGTTGGGCTCGGGGGGAGGCATTGACGCTGTGGGCGGCGAAGGAGATCGTTCCCGGGTCGGTCCCCGGCGGTCCGGCACTGCACCTTGCTGTTCCCATCCGCCGGCGGAGAAGGCGGACCTCGATGCTGTTGGATCCCCACGACTTCGCGTTCACGGTGGCGCTCGAGCGGCACATCGACGTCTTCCGCGCCGAGTTCGAGGCGATGTCGCGCGCCGACTTCATGGAGTGGCCGGATCGTGCTGCATACGGCGGCGACTGGCTCGTCGCGCCGTTGTTCATGTCGAGCCACTATCCCGGCATCGAAGATCACTTCGCGCGCAATCAAGCGAAGTGCCCACGCACGATGGCGTGCCTGCGCGCCATTCCCGGCGTGTCCGCGGCGGTGTTCTCCTGGATGGAGCCGGGATGCCACATCTACTCGCATCGCGACGTCAAGGCGCTGCACGTGCTGCGCGCGCACCTGCCGCTCGAAGCCCCCGACGGGGCGCGGATGCGCATCGCGAACGACGTCCACACGTGGCAGGAGGGGCGGTGCCTGCTGTTCGACGGCTACATCGATCACGAGACGGGCAACGGCGCGCCGACGCGGCGAGTGATCCTGCTCGTCGACGCGTGCCTGGACGACGCCGAGTCGAAGCGGCTGCAGCAATGGCGGGCGGACAATGGCGTCGTCGTCGACCCGAAGCTGGTGCTCGTGCACCCGTTCACGCGCGAGACGATCGCGTGACGGGGCACCTCACGGCAGGATCGTGACCGCGACGTTCGACGTGCCCGTCGCGCGCGGCAGCGGCGGGACGGCCTCGAGGATCTGCAGGTGGACCGCGCGCCCAGGTTCTTCTTCCCGCCGGGCTTCTCGGTCGGCCAGTGCTCGCATCGCCAAGCAGGCAGTCGAGATCTTCAAGCCGCGCACCGTCGAGGCGCAGCAGGAAGCGGCCGAGGTGCCCGCGCCCGAGAAGAAGGGCTAGTCCACGCGCGGCGCCGCTGCAGTCGCCCCGTTCCTCGGGGAACCCGAGCCGGCCGACACGCCGGCGGGAGGGCTTCGATGCGCGGAGGATCTCCCACGGGACGCGGTTTCATGAAACACTGCACGCCGCCGCGCCGCATCTGTTCCCGTGCAACCCGATTCGATCGATCGCGATTTCCAGACCTTCCGGCAGAGCCGCGATCCGGCGGCGCTGGCGGCCGTGTTCGATGCCGCGGCACCGCGGCTGCTGCTCGTCGCGATGCACCTGTGCCGGGACGCCGCGACCGCGGAGGACCTCGTGCAGACGGTGTTCCTGCAGGTGCTTCGCGATATCGACCGGTTCGATCCGCGGCGACCGGTGATGCCGTGGCTGCTCGGCATGCTCGAGCACCGCGCGAGCGACCGGCGCCAGCGTGCACACGTCCGGCGCGAACGGGCGCCCGACGCGAACGCGGCGCAGCCGCTCGCGAGCGGCGCGTCGCCGGAGCACGCGGCGGCGGCGAACGAAGTGCGCGAGCGCGTCGCGGAAGCGCTGCAGGGCATGCCGCGCGACTACCGCGACGTGCTGACGCTGCGGCTCGTGCACGAGCTGTCGGCGGTCGACATCGCGCATGCGCACGGGCTGCCGCCGGCGACCGTGCGCACGCGGCTGCGCCGTGGGCTCGAACTGCTGCGCGGTGCGCTGCCGCGCGGCATAGCGGCGCGCGGGCTGCTCGCGCTGGTCGCGACGGAGCTCGTGCTCGCGCGCGACGGCATGGCGGCCGTGCGCACAAAGGTGCTCGCCGCGGCCGCGGCGGGTAGCACGGTCACGTTCGCGTTCGGGTGGTGGCTCGGGCTCGCCGCGTGCCTCGCGTTGGCGACCGGCGGCTGGTTGTGGCTCGGACCGGAAGCCGCAACAGCGCCGCAGGTGGAACGCGACCGTGCACGCGTGGTCGCCGCGGCAGCGCGCGACGGCACGCAAGCGCCGCGCGACCTCGACGAGGCCCGCGAGCCGCAGCGCGTCGCGGATCCACAGCCGGAGCGAACGGAGGCCGGCGCGACGACGCTGCATGGCCGCATCGTCGACGCGAGCACCGGCCAGCCGCTGGCAGGCGTCGTGGCGACGATGCGCACCGACGCTGTAGGTGGTCGCCCATCCGAGCCGGATTGGCGCGACCCCGAGCCGGTGACCAGCGCCGCCGACGGCACGTTCGCGGTGAAGTTCGTGCCATCGCGCCACCGGTACGTCGAGGTCCTGTTCCGCGCGGATGGCTTCGTCGAGGGGTACTCGTCGTTCGATCCGCTGCGCAATGGCGTCGACGTCGACGTCGGTGACGTGAGGCTGCGACCGGGCACACCGGTGCGCCTTCGCCTCGTGTGCGATGGCAAGCCGCTCGGCGGCGTCGAGACGTACGCGAGTCGCGCACCCGACGGCGAGCGCCCGGCCGGCGAGCGGGGCTACGGCATCAGCGATGTCGAGGGCATCGTCAACCTCGGTATGTGCGAGCCAGGCACGTGGTGGCACGACGCGCGAACCGCCCACCTCGGAGCCGAAGCGAGCTTCGACGTGCCGTTGCAGCGCACGCCGTTCGTCGTGACGGTCGACCTGCGCGAACCGCCGCGCGAACGCTCGATCTCGGGCGTGCTGGTCGACACGAGCCGCGCGCCGGTCCCCGGCATCGAGCTCGGCATGCGCATGCCGAGCGGCGGCTTGCTGCAGGCGACGACGCGCACCGACGGGCGCTTCCTGTGGGCGCTCGCGGTGCTGCCGCCCGGCCAGGTGCGCGAACGCATCGAGCTGCCGGACAGCTGCCGCGAGCTCGAATGGGTCGACGACGGCGGCGAGATCGCGTGGGGAACGCACGGACTGCGGCTCGTCGTGCGGCGGCGCGCACCGGCGACGCTGCGCATCGAGGTGTTCGACGCGGCGACGCAGCAAGCGGTCGAAGCGTTCGGCGCGGTCTGCAAGGACACGCTCGGCAGCGGCAGTGCCGAGCAGCGGCGCGTCGCGGTCGAACACCACGCGGGCGGTGTCGCGACGTTCGACGTCGCGCCCGGTGCGTGGTACGCGTCGGTGTTTCCCGAGGAGCCGTTCGCCGAGAGCGCCGAGATCGCGGTGCAGCTCGCCGAGGGACGAGTGACTACCGTCCGCGTGCCGTTGCAGCGACCGGCGACGCTCGACGTCGACGTCGTCGACGCCAGCTCGGGCGCGCGGCTCGACGGCGTCGAGCTCGCGCTGGCGAAGGCCGTTCCCGCCAAGAACGCGCGCGACGTCGCGTCGTCGTGGTACCAGAGGCTTCGGGAGCAGCCGAACACGACGGGCAGCCCCTACAAGGGCACGGGGGTCATCGTGCTCGCGCGCGGTTGCAGCGACCACGAAGGGCGCGTGTCGCTGCGCGCCCCGGCCGACGTGCCGGGGCTCGTGCTGATCGCCGGTGGTCCACGTTGCATCGGCAGCGAGCACCACGACGTCGTGCTTCCCCGAGGCGGTGCGCGGACGACGATCCACGTGACGTCCGCCGCGGTCGTGCGCGGAGCGGTGACGCCGTCCGTGTTCGTGGAGCGCTTCGGGCCGAAGCCCGAACGGCTCGCCGACGCAGCGGCGAGCGCCCGCACGCAGTGGATCGACCCGAACGAACTCGCGGACGACTACCCATCCGTCGTGCTGCGGTCGGCAGGCGGCGCCGCCGAGAAACGGCTCGAGGCGCACGTCGCCGCGGACGGCACGTTCACGCTCGGCGGCGTGCCCGCCGGTCGTTACACGGCCCACCTCGAGCTCGTGGTCGGGAACGCGTGGACCGAGCTCGGCCCGTTCGCGACGGTGGACGTCGATCCCGCGCGGGCGACGCCGCCGGTGACGATCGACGTCGCCACGCTGCTGCCGGTGCGCGGCACGGTGCGCTTCTTCGTCGACGGCGTGCCCGCGACCGGCGAAGCGGGACTTGCTCGTCTCGTCGAAGGGAACGCACACCGCGTCAGGTTCCCGCTCGGCGCCGACGGCACGGCGACGACGCCGTGGCTCGTGCCCGGCACCTACGCGCCGTTCGTCGAGACGAGTGGCCAGGCGCTCGTCTTCGGCACCGAACGCCTGCTCGTGTCGGCCGGCGGCAGCATCGACGCGACGTTCTCGCTGCTGCGGCGCGCCGTCACGGTGACGATCCTCGAAGCGAACGGTGAGCCCGCGCGCGATGTGGTGCTGCGCACGGAGGCGATCGATCCTCTCGAGCTGCTCGGTGGCAGGTGGTGCTATTGGCTGCGGGGACGAACCGACGGCGAAGGGCACATCGCGCTCGACCCGGTGCCGCCGGGCCGGCTGCGACTGCGGGCATTCGCGCGCGACCAGGATCTGCGCAGCAACGACGTCGAGCCTGCACTGCTGCTCGGCGAGGTCGCCGCCGATGCGAGCGCGGCGACGTTCCGCCTGCCGCGCTGATGAGCCATCGCTGTGGCGACGTGGGCCATCTCGGCGAGTCGCGGGCTCGAACTCGTGCCTTGTAGCTACTTCGCGCGCGTCTGGAACGTCACGTGGGCCGGTTGCAGCGGTGTTCCGTCCTCGCTGCGGAACGAGTCGAACCTGCCGCGGTTGAGCCACAGCTCGTAGGGCCAGACGGCCTCGAGCTTGATCGGCACGGTCAGCACCTGGCGCGAAGCGTCGTTAGGAAGGCTTGCCCGTCGTCTCGGGGTAGTGCTCGCCGCCGCACCACGGCGCGCCGCCCCGCCGGGGATGTTGCGCCCGGGGCAGGTTGATTAGATTGCCCGTTCCCACGGGCCAGCCGTGGCCCGATCTCCGTCCCGATCCCGTTGCGACCATGCCTCCCATGAAACGCCTCATCTCCCTGCTCGCCGTCGGCGCTCTTGCCGTCACTGCTTCCGCGCAACTCACGCTCGTCATCCCGAACGGCTACGCGGCCGTCGAGGGCAGCACCTCGAATGCGTTCCCCTGGGGGCGTGGCGGGACCGGCCTCCTGCATCAGGCCGTCTACGACAGCTCGCACTTCACGCTCCAGGGCGTCAACTACCCGATCTTGATCACCGGGCTGAAGTGGCGCCCGAACGGGGGCGTTGCGCTGGTGGCGACCTCGTACCCGATCGCGTGCTCGGTCCGCTTGTCGACGTGCCCGGTCGACTGGAGTGCCGTGACGACGACCTTGGCGAACCAGCGCGGGCCCGACGAGACGCTCTGCTTCCAGGGCCCCGTCTCGTTCGGACCGCAGGCGGCCGTGCCCGGACCGGCGCCGTTTGGCATCAACATCCCGCTCGCGACGCCCTTCCTCTACAACCCGAGCAACGGCGACCTGAACATCGAGTGCGATCTGCCGATCCAGACCGGCTACGTCGGCGGCGTGCCGCAGCTCGACGTGCACGGCGTGGTCGGTCAAGCGAACGCGTCGCGCGTCTACTGGTCGACCGGCTACACGGGCTACCCCGGTACGACCGCGTTGGGCACCAGCATCAACCACGCAGTCGTCGTCGAGGTGACATACGTGCCCGCGTCCGGTTACGCCTACGCCGCGAACTACGGCACCGGCTGCGTGAACACGCCCGACGCGTCGACATACGAGAACTTCGCGACCGCCCCCGCATTCGACCTCAGCAACACCGCGATCTCGTTGATCCACGTCGGCAACGGCTACCTGGCGCTGCCCGGCATCGTCAGCTACGTCCCGCCGTCGGGTACCGCGACGGTGCTGGCCCTGGGCGACGACTCGGAGGTGACGGTTCCGCTGTCCGGACCGATGCGCGTCGGCGCGAGCAGCTCGACGACGTCGCTCGTGGTCTGCTCCAACGGCTTCGTCTCCTCGGGCCCGGGCAACGGCACCACCTACACGCCTGTCCCGGCGACGTTCCTCAACAGCGCTTCCATGTGGTGGAGCGCCTCCTGGCACGACTACAACCCGTCGATCCCCGGCAGCGGCCAGGTGAAGTTCGAGCAAGTCGGCGGCATCGCCTACGTGACGTGGGACGGCGTGTGGGACTTCGGCGGCACGGGTCCAGCCAACGCGAACACGTTCCAGATCCAGTTCGAGCTCGCGAGCGGCTCGGTGCACTACGTGTACCAGACGATGAGCACGCTCGGGAACGGGATGCTGGTCGGCGTCTCGGACGCGGGTGCTTCGGCCGACCCGGGCAGCATGGACATCTCCGCGGCTCTGCCCTCGACCTACATGGCCGAGGTGTTCGCGGTGACGCCGATCGCGTGCGCATCGAGTGCGCGGCCGGTGATCGGTACCACGATCAACCTGAACTCGAGCAACATCCCGACGACGGGGCTGATCGGCCTCACGATCTTCGGCTTCACCGAGATCACCGCGGGCGTCGACCTCACTTTCCTCGGCATGCCGACGTGCCGGCTCTACACGTCGCTGGACGTGACTGCCGCCTTCGTGCCGTTGCTCGGTACCGGCAGCACGGCGCTCGCGATTCCGGCCAGCCCGTCGCTGGCCGGCACGATCGTGCTGAGCCAGTCGGCGGTGTTCGTGCCCGGCATCAACCCCTTCGGCTTCATCACCTCGAACGGGGTGCGCCTGGTTCTCGACGTGCAGTGACGCCGTGCGGCGCACGCTGACGTGCCAGGCGCGCCAGGCGCCTACAGGGCTTGACGCACTCGACCAACGGAGGAGACTGCTCGTTGTCCTGATCTCTCGAGAGGAACCATGAACGCAACCTCGTTCGGCCTGTCCTCCTTGTGCGCTGCGTCGGCAATGCTGCTCGCGACGTCGTCGCTGCCGGCGACCGACCTGCTGGTGCAACCGGGGAATCCAACCGCCTACCAGACGCTGCAGGCGGCGTTGAACGCGGCGCAGCCCGGGGATCGCATCCTCATCGGCGGTACGCTGATACCCTTCGGCGGGGCCGTCATCACGAAGAGCGTGACGATCGAGTCGGTGGCCGGGGCGATCCAGACGATCCACCTTTCCGACGCTGGCAACGAGGAACTGCTCATACAGGCGTTGAGCCCTGGCCTGCCGCTGACGTTCCGTCGCGTGAACATACTGTGCAGCGAGATGAACGGCGGTCCGTGCGGGATCCGCACCGCGGGGGTGCTGCAGGGCGAGATCCGGTTCGATCACGTGGACATGCTGCGCACCGACTCCAGCAGCCATTACACGACCTACGGTGGCTACGTGCTCGCCGACCTGCGCGCGACGACCGTGTGGCTGCGCGACTGCCAATTCGTGGCCTACGACATGCACCCCAGCTTGGGGTGCATCGATGTCGACGGCCTAGACGGGACGAGTTGCTTGAAGGTCGTCGCCGACACGTTGCATCTGGAAAACTGCTACCTGCGGGCGGGCAGCGCGATCCACCTCGCCTATGCGTGCTGCTTCGGCAGCCCGCCGAACTGCTCCGGCCAGTATGCGCAGGGCGGGCGCGGCGGCACCGCGTTGGAAGCGACGACGCGGAACACGACGCTCGTGCGCTGCCAGATCAGTGACGGGAACGGCGGCACGGTCGAGAACAACCCAGCGTGGCTCGTCCCGGTCCTGGCTGGCGCGGCACGGCCATCGACGTTCGGCGGCCAGACCGGAATGCTCGATCAATTCGGCGTCACTCACGAACAGGCGCTGCCGGGCGCGATCGGGCCACCCTGGGGCGGTCTTCGCGGTCCCATCGTCGCCTTCGGGCCGGCGGCGCCGCTCTCTCTCGGCGGTCCCGTCGAGCCGGGCACGTTCGTCGGCGTCACGCTGAACACGGTCCCCGGCTCGGTGAGCGCCTTCGTCGTCGGCCTGGCGTGGGGCGAGATACCGACGCCCTTCGGCATGTGTTGGGTCACGCCGTTCGACATGTGGCTGCACGGCGGCGGTGGCACGACGCAGACCTACGCGATTCCGGCGATCCCCCAACTGCGCGGCATTCCGATCGTCGTGCAGGCACTGCAGGTGTTCCCGACGACCGAGCGGCTCAATCCATCTGGCGTCGCGGTCCGCTGACGCCGCGCGCGCAGCTTCTTCTTCCCGCCGGGCTTCTCGGTCGACCAGTACTCGCATCGCCAAGCAAGCAGACGATTCGCCGAGTTCTGGAGATGCAGAACGTCGGCCTCGTCAACGGGAAGCACCTCCAAACCCTGGGCAGCTTCCCGGATCCGGAAGCGCAGGTCGTAGTGGATGTGGCTGACGAGCTGCTTGCGTTCGCGCGCGAGCTCGCGGTCGATGCCGGGGGCGGGATCTTGAGGCGATGTCGTTGCTGCTCGTGGCGATCAAGGGCCACGGCGGCAATGCTCGCTCGTGCTTGCTGCCGAACGAGAGCCACGGCTATCGCGCGCGCGAGTGCGTGCTGCATTGCCTCGCCGAGATGTGCTCATGGCTCGACGCACACCGCACGGGCGGCGGCCAGGGTTGCGTGCCGCCTCGGCGACGCCCTTGCCGCCGAGAGCCAGCAATCGGCGCAGATTCTGGTACATTGACGTCCTCGCCATTCCACTACAGGCATGGCAATCCTCATGGTGACATCTCCTCGTGTTCCCGTTCTGTGCGCAGGCGACCGCTTGACGCGCGACGAATTCGAACGGCGCTACTCGGCGATGCCCGACCTGAAGAAGGCCGAGCTCATCGAAGGAGTGGTGTACCTGGGGTCTCCGGTCAGTCTGCTGCGTCACGGTCTGCCGCACACGAACCTCTCGTCCTGGCTCACGTACTACCGTGAGATCACTCCCGGCTTGATCGCGGGGGACAACTCCACGGTCCGCCTCGACCTCGACAACGAACCGCAGCCCGACCTGCTGCTGTGCATCCCTGCCGAGGCGGGTGGCACGTCGAGAATCACCGCAGGCGGCTACCTCGAAGGGCCACCGGAAATGGCGATCGAAGTTGCGGCGAGTTCCGTGAGCTACGACTTGCACCAGAAGCTCGGTGCCTACCGCCGCAACGGCGTCCAGGAGTACCTCGTGCACCGCGTCGACGATGGCGAAGTGGACTGGTTCGTGCTCGAACACGGCACGTACGTGCGCCAGCAACCCGACGCCGAAGATCTGCTGAAGAGCCGGGTGTTTCCGGGTCTGTGGCTCGACGTGCCAGCCCTGCTGCGCGGTGATCTGCGGGCACTTCGTGCCGCCATTCAACGCGGGATCGTGGACCCCGCGCACGCTGCGTTCGTGCTGCGGCTCGCCGCGAAGTGATCGGATGGGTCCGTCGCCGGCCGGCCGTCGCGAACCTCACCGCGGGCCACCGTGCATGGGCGCTGGCGCCGGCAGCGGGTTTCCGACGTCGCGCGGGATTGTCCGCAAGTCGCCGCGCGATCTGGTCGATCCGGCCAGGGTCTTCGCGGAGCGCGCAACATGGACATCCCGATCGCTGTGCTCGTCACTGGTTTCCTGTTCAGCACCGTGGGCTTCTCCCTCTTCCTCTACGGCAAGAAGCAGGCGCGGCCGCCGCAGCTCGTCGCCGGAAGCCTCATGATGCTGCTGCCGTTCGTCGTGCCCGGTGCACTCTGGATCACGGCCACCGAGCTCTCGTCGCTCGGTGCCCTCTGGCTCGCGCTGCGCGCGGACTGGTGACGCGCAGGCTGCACTGCGGGCGTGCGATTGTGGTTGCGTACGTCACCGCAGGGGCCCGACCCGATAGTGTGCACGCGTGGACGATCGACTCCCCGTGCCGCCGCCCCTGCCCTCGCCGATGTCCGGCGAGGATCGCACCCAGCTCGCGCGCGCCGCGGAACTGCACGCGCCCATCGCGCGCGCGGCGCGGCTCGGCCTCGGGAACGGCACATGCTACGCCGCCTTCGGCGCGCTGAGCCTGCTGCTCGCGGTCGTGGGCCTCGACGCCGTCGGCCTCGCACTCGGCGCCGTTCTGCTCGGCGTCGGGTTCGAGGAACGCAGGCAGAGCACGCGGCTGCGGAACGCCGACGCCGCGGCACCGCTGCGCCTCGTGCGCGTGGAGCTGATGCTGCTCGGCGCCATCGTGCTCTACGGGGTGCTCGGCCTCACGGTGTTCCCTGCTGCAGTGGACGCGGTCGAAGGGCACCTGCACGACACCGTGGGGCTGGGCAACATCGTGCGGCTGGCCGACTCGATCAACCGGACCTGGTACACGTGCGTCATCGGGATCAGCGTGCTCTACCAGGGCGGCATGGCGCGTTACTTTCACCGGCGGCGCGACGACGTGGCGAGATACCGCCAGGCAGTGCCTGCCTGGGCGCGCGAAGTGGTCGAAGCGATGGCGAAGTAGATCCACGCATCAGGTGTCGGCCGCACGGGCGGCGCGCGCGTGCAACGCACTGATCGCGGCCTGCAACTGGAAGGGGCCGACGCCGGAGCAGCAGGGCCCTGCGACCTGCGGCTCGTCCCCAGTTGGCTTGTCGGTCGGCTCGTCCTGGCCGCTGCCGAAGGGACCGAGGCTGGTGGCGACCAGCGTGAGCAGTACGGCTGGGCGGAGTGCCGGGCGGAGCGCGTTGGGCATGCCGCGACCGTACGGGCCCTGCGCCGCAACCGGAAGCGCACATTGGCGGCGCAGAACCCTCCCTCTGGCCCAGGTTGGTCGCCGGGAGGATCGTTCAGGATTCTCGCCGTGACCGCGCTGTGAGCCGGCTGCCGGTGGGGGGAGCCTTGCCGCCGTCGGCGAACGAGCTACGGTGCACCCAAACACAATCGTCCCCTGCTGTCCATCTCCCCATTGGAGGTTCTCCCATGCGCTTCGTTTCGTTGCTCGCTGCCGTCGCACTTGCCGCGCCCGCGTTCGCCCAACTCTCCGTCGTTGCGCCGAACGGCTACGCGGCGACCCAAGGCAACACCAACAACGCCTATCCGTGGAATCGCGGCACCGCGAGCATGCGGTGCCAGTTCGTGTACGACAGCACGAACTTCACGCTGCAGGGCATCACTTCGCCGGTGCTGATCAACCGGCTGCGCTATCGACCGGCAACGACCACATCGGCGTGGGCCGGCGGCTCCTGGCCGAACGTGCGCATCGACATGGCGACGTGCCCGCTCGACTACTCGTTGGTCAGCTCGACGTACGCGTCGAACCTCGGCCCCGACGTGACCACCGTCCATCAGGGCCAGGTCGTCGTGCAAGGTGGCAGCGGCTCCGGCCCGAACAACTGGCACATCGACATCCTGCTGGCGACGCCGTTCGTGTACGACCCGGGCAGCGGTGACCTGACCATCGACGTCCAACTCGACGGCACGGGTTGGACCGGCACCGCGACGCAAGCGGACCACGTGTCGGGTGCCACAGCGCTCGGCTCGCGCATCTTCAACACGACGAGCGCGACCGCGACGACGGGCACGATCGGCACGAGCTACGTCGCGGTGTGCGAGTTCGGCTACTCGCTCGGGGGCAGCGGAACGATCGCGACGAACACGACGCTGGGGCAGGGCTGCGTGCGGAACTTCGCGTCGTTCTACGAGCTGTTCCCGGCACCCGCGAACTTCGACCTCAACAACACCGGGATCACGATGATCCCGACGGGCACCGGCTACGTCGTCACGGCCGGCGGCACGTTCCTGCCGGTCGGCTCGGTGCAGGCGGTGCCGACCGCGCTGGCGCTCGGCGACGACGCTGCGATCACGCAGACTTTCACGACTGGCACCTTCGTCGGCCCGACGGGCACGTGGACCGGCGTCAACGTGATCTCCAACGGCTGCGTCGCGCAGGCCGCCGGCAACACGACCGTCGCCGCGCCGAACGTCGGAACCATGCTCTCGGCCCCGCAGACGGGGTTCTACACGCAGGGTGACTGGGATCCCGTCGGCGGCACCGGCGCGGGCACGATCTTGTACGAAGAGAGCGCGTCGGCCGTCGTGATCACGTGGGACCACGTCGCGAGCTGGAACAACCCCGGCAGCCAGAACACGTTCCAGATGCAGCTCTTCCCGTCCGGCCTCGTCACGATCGCCTGGCAGACGATGGCGGCGGTCGGCTCGAACGGCGGCGTGCTCGTCGGCTACTCGCCTGGTGGCCCGAGCGCGAATCCGGGCAACACCGACATCTCGGCGCTCGGCACGAGCGTGATCTACCTGTCGTCGCCCGACGTGCTCCCGCTGGCGCTCGCCGGCGCGACGCGGCCGATCACCAACACCAACTGGAGCCTGTTGGTCACGAACGTGCCGGCGACGGGCACGATCGGGCTCGACATCTTCGGTCTAGCGGACCCGGGCATCATCGACCTCGGCTTCCTCGGTGCGCCGGGCTGCGGCGTGCGCTCGTCGCTCGACGTCCTCAACGCGTGGATCGTCGCGGGCGCGTCGCACGGCTACTCGCTCCCGATACCGAACGACCCGCTGCTCTCGAACTTCCACGTCTTCACGATGGCGCTCGTGCTGCAGCCCGGCGTCAACCAGCTGCTCGGCGGTGCGATCACGTCGAACGGCATCGACGGGAAGATCGGTACCCAGTAGCGCCGCGCGCAGTACGTCGCGGTGGAGCAGGTGGGGGGCGTTGGGATCCCGAACGTGCGGGTCACCGCGCTCCCCATCCACGGCTTCGTCGTGAAGACACCGAGGGAGAACGTTCCCGGGTCGGTTCCGGGCGGCCGGAACTGCAGCTTGGAGTTCCCATCCGCCGCGGCGCGCAGCGGCTGCTATGGTGGGGCGGCCATGTCGACTCTCGTGCGTCGGTTCGCAGTCGCGCTCGTCTCCGTTTCCTGCGCCGCCGCGCAGGCGACCCTCGTGGTGCCCGGAACGCACGCGACGATCCAGGCGGCGATCGCCGCGGCGCTGCCGAGCGACACCGTGCTCGTGCTGCCGGGCACGTATGTCGAGCGGATCGACTTCCTCGGCAAGGCGATCACCGTGCGCGGCGTGGCAGGAGCGGCGGCGACGACGATCGACGGCAACCAGCTCGGCCCCGTCGTCAGTTTCGTGACGAACGAGACGCCGGCGAGCGTGATCGAGGGCTTCACAATCACCAACGGCCTCGGCCTGGTCGTCACGACCGGCACCTACCCGCGTTCGACCGCCGGCGGCATCCAATGCGTGAGCAGTTCGCCGACGATCCAGCACTGCGTGATCGCGGGCAACCGAGGTGGGCCGGGGACCATGTCGACGTCAGCGCATCCCGCCGGCTACGGCGGCCCGGGCGGCATCCTGGCGCAGTCGTCGGCGTTGCGGCTGCTCGACTGCGTGGTGTCCGGCAACTTCGGCGGCGTGGGCGGCATTGGCGTGACGAGCAGCTCGCCGGGCGGCGGTGACGGCGGTGCCGGCGGTGCCAACTTCGTGTTCGATCTGCCGGGTGCGGTGGCCGAGATCGCGCGCTGCCGCTTCGCCGGCAACCTCGGCGGCACCGGCGGCATGTCGGGCAGCGTCCTCTCCTTCGGCGGGGGCGGCGGCGATGGCGGCGTCGAGGTCATGCTCTCGTCGCCGGCGAAGTTCGTGCAGTGCGAGTTCGCCGGCAACATCGGCGGTACGGGCGGGCCAGCCGGCCTCGGCGGCCTGTCGGGGCGGGGCGGGAACGGCGGCTTCGACGCCGGCAGCTACCCGTTGGCCAGCAGCCTGACGATGGTGAGCTGCGCCGTGGTCGGCAACACCGGCGGCAACGGAGGCGGTGGGGTCAACACGCGCGGCGGCAACGGCGGCGGTGCTTCGGGCGGCACGGCGTTCTTCGCGATCGGGTGCACGGTCGCCGGCAACGTCAGCGGCGCGCCGCTGCTGGGCAACGTCGTCAGCGGCGGCGTGTTCGTCGGCGCCTACGCGACCTCGTCGGCGCTGCTGCGCAACTGCATCGCCTGGGGCAACACGCGCGGCGGGCAGCCGTCGGACTTGGACGCCAACAGCATCGTCGCGAGCGCGCAGGACTGCGACTTCGGTGCGGTGACGGGCATCGTGGTGGGGACCGGGCTGCTCGGCGTCGATCCGATGTTCGTGAACCTCGCCGGCGGCGACGTGCACCTGACCGCGGGCTCACCGTGCCTGCACACCGGCGGCGCGGCGGCGGGGCAGTCGTTGTTCGACATCGACGGTGATCCGCGCACCGTCGGACCCGCGCCCGACATGGGCGCCGACGAGTTCGACGCGCTGGTGGGCTCGCGCGAGGACTTCGCGCTCGACCTCGCGGTGAACGGGGCCTGGGCGGCCGCCGTGAACCCGTCGACGGTGCCCGCCGGCAGCATTGTCGCCGTGCACCTGCAGTCGCCGGGCGGCACCTTCGGCGCGGACCCGGTGCTGGTCGGCATCGAGCCGTGGTTGCCGCCGGCGGCGCCGAGTGGACCGGTGTTCCTGCCCGAACTGCAGCTGTCGCCGGCCGCCCTGCTGCTGACGTTGGGAGGCGGCGTCGGTGCTTCCGGCATCACGCTCGCGACCGGATTTCCGCCGGGACTGGCGGGGCTGGCGCTGCGCGTACAGGCGTTCGCGTTCTCGGCGGCGGCGCACAACGGCTTCTTCGCCGCCACTGCCGCGCGCGACATGGTGTTCTGAAGGCACGGACCCCTCACCACCGGCGGAAGAGCTGGTTCCGGGCCGCGAGCTCCGGCGAGTGGGAACGGGGCGAAGTCAGTTCCGGATCGCAGAGATGCGGTCCCGGTCGTCGAATTGGAAGGCGATCTTGTCGTAGCGCTTCGACTGGTAGGTGAGCTTCGCGTCGTTCTGGTTCGGCGTGAGCGATTCCGGGGGGTAGCCGATCGAGAGGAACAGCGCCGCGCGCGACATCCCGATCTCGTAGCGGCCGTGGGCGATCGCGTCGCGCTCGCGCGAGTCGAGATCGCCCGGCAGCTCGACGGGCGTGGTGGAGAGCTGGCGCTCGAGCCAGGCGTCGAACGAGAGACCCGGGTGGCTGCGCGGGACGAACTCGAGCTGCACCAACACACCGTCCTCGTCAGCCAAATCGATGCGGTTGCGGTGCTGGTCGCTCACCGTGAACTTCGTGCCGGCCGGGATGTGCTTCGGCAGGCCGATGTGGTTCGTGCTGTACATGTGCCAGCCCACCTCGCGCCGCCCCGACTCGAACTTCATGCCGACGCGCGCGTACACGGTCTGGTTGGTCCACTTGCTGCTGGTGGCGCAGGCGCACGTCAGGCCGCCAAGGACGGCGGCGAGCAGGAACAGCGCTGCGCGGCGGGAGAAACGGGTCTGCATGGGTTGGAGCCCGAGGGGCGGATGGACGGACAGGAGTTTGGCGTGCGATCGGCTCCGGCTCCAGTTCGGAGCGGGCCGCCGGACCTGGAGCGGGGGTCCATGGGCGCGTCCGATTCCGCTCCGACCGATCCTCGTCGGCCTCGCGATCCTCGGCGGCTTCCTGGCCAAGCTGTTCCGCGGTCGCAAGAAGGGGAGCAGCAGCAGCCCGCGACGCCCGTGTGTGCGCGGCGGGCAGCGAACGGTGCGGACGGGGCGGCGTGCGGGCTCGTCGGGCTCCGGAGGGGCGTTGACGCTGGGGGCGGCGAGGGAGATCGTCCCCGGGTCGGTTCCGGGCGGTCCGGAACTGCAGCTTGGAGTTCCCATTCGCTCGTGCAGTGACGGTTTCGCGAGGTCACTGGATACCCGGCCGCGGCTCGGGCAGGTAAGGCTGCATGCAAGCCACGCAGGTTCCCCCGGCCGCGCCGCAGCGACCGGCGCCGCCAAACGCTGCGAATGCGGCGGGTGACGGCGCTGCGGTCGTGCGACGTCACCTCGATGGGGTGTGGCGTTTCCTGCGCTGCCTCGGTGCATCGCGCGACGTCGCCGACGACCTGACGCAGGAAGCGTTCGCCGTCGCTTGGCAGAAGGGCAAGCAGCACCTGCCGCCTCCGGCGCTGGCGGCATTCTTGCGGAGGGCTGCGCGGTACTCGTGGCTCGAACATCGCCGCGGCGAGCGCCGCGCCGAGGCCGCGCTGTCGGCGCTCGCGCTGCAGGCGTGGGAGGACGAAGGGCTCGACGACGGCTCCGAGCTCGCCGACGCCGCGCGCGTGTGCGTGCAGCAGCTGCGTGGCCGCGCGGCCAAGGCCGTACAGCTCGCGTACGGGCAGAGCGAGGGCAGAGACGGGATTGCGATGGCGCTCGGCATGCAGCCGAACGGCGTAAAGACACTGCTCGCGCGCACCCGCGCGTGGCTCGAGCAGTGCATCCGGAGGCAGTTGTCGTGAACACCGAGCTCGAACGGGAAGTGCACGAGCGGCGGCTGACGGCCGTGCTCGAGGAGGTCGCGGGCGATGGCGTGCCGGCCGGGCTCGCGGAGCGGGTGCTCGCGCGCGTTCGCGTCGAGTCGCCGGCGGGGCAGTCGCGGGTCCGCGCCACGCTGCTCGCGGCGTTGCTGATGCTCGCCGGCATCGCGGTTGTCGTCGCGACGGCGCGGTGGCGCTCGGGTGCAAGCGAGGCGCCCGCGCAGGACCCGGCACCGCCGCCGGGTGCCGTGCCGAAGATCACGATCACGACCGCGATGGTGCGCGCGGCGTGCGAGCCGATCGACCCGCCGCCGCCCGGCGATGGTGTGACGCGACTGCTGGCAGTCGCGAAGGGGGCCCCGTTCGGCATGGTCGTCGCTCCCGGTGTGCACGGCGCGTCGAAGGTGGATCTCGCGCGCCTCACGCCGCGCGAGGCGGTCGGGCACATCGCGGCAGAGCTCGGCACCGGTGTCGCCGAGTTCGGCGCGATCGTCGTCGTCGGCCTCGGCCCGGCCGCGCCGGTCGAGCGGCTTCGCTGCACGGCCAGCGTGAAGGACATCGACGTGCGCGACCTCGGCAAGGTGCTGCACGCGAAGACCGGCATGAACTTCGTCGTCGCTGGCGACCTCGCGGGCCGGGTCACGTTCGACCTCGAAGCAGTATCCGCACGCGCACTGCTCGACGTCGTGGCGAAGCAGTTGTCACTGGACGTGGTCGGCTGCGGCAGCGTGCTGGCATTGCGGCGTGCGAGCCAGCGAAGCGAGCCGCCGCGCGCCGCGCCGGATTTCGACCGCGGCGAGTTGCGCCACGTGCTCACGTACACCGCGAACGTCGTCGGGGCCAAAATCGTCATCGATCCGGCTGTCGTGGGGATCGTGTCCGTGCGCCCGAATTCGTGTGATCCGACCGACGTGCTCACTGCGCTCGCGGCTGCGGTCGGCGCGGACGTTCGACGGCTCGACAGCGGCGTGATCCACGTGATGCCACAGCCTGCGTTGCCCGCTGGCGTGACGCTGGTCGCCGAGGGCGTGCGCGACTTCACTTCCCTGGTCGAGGTCGGCGACGTGAAGATCTCGATCGACGCGCCTGCAACGGGCGAAGTCCGCGTCTGGGTCGCGGAGGCGCCGTCGCTCGACGTGCTGCGCGGTATCGCAGTCGCGACGGCGCGCACGCTCGCTCGCACGGAAACCGGCTATTCGATCCGCTGACGCGCGGCCAAGGGGCGGGAGGAGATCCTGGGCGAGTTCGGCCGCGGCGCTCGGCGCCGCGGTGGACTTCGCTCAGAACGCGTTGACGAACTGGCGACGCCTTTGCGAGTCACCGCGCCGAGCACGTGCAGGCCGTTCGGCAAACTGCCGGGCAGGACCAGCGCCGCTGCGGTCGCGAAGAACTGCGTGCCGCCGGGCAGCCTCGGCGGTACCGCGAGGGTGTTCGTCTGCGAGCGCTCGGGCCGACGATGCTGCGCAATGATGCTCAGGCCCAGGGCGGGCGGCGCTGCGCGCGTCCGGTCTTGTTCGTCGCAGGCGCGCCGTGAACCGGCTGCCGGTGCGGCGGCGCCTTGCCGCTCAGTGCGGCGAGCAAGAGCTCGAGCACGTCGATCGCCTGGTATTTCCGGCCGCGTCCGAGCGGCGGCAGCATGAGATGCGTCTTGCCCGCTTCGACCGGGCGCACGTCGGCAAAACAGTCGAGCCAGCTGCCGCCGAGCGGCACGCCGGGCGGATGCCGCACGACGATGCGGTCCTGCTCGACCCACTGCACGGCGAGCACCGACAGTCCCTGCAACCCGTGCTTCAGACGGAACACGCGCAGCAGCGTCAACACGGGCAGCGGCAGTTTGCCGTAGCGGTCTTCGAGCTCCGCCTGCAGCCGCTGCAGGTGTTCGTCGTCGACGGCTTCGTCCATCTCGCGCAGCAGCTCGAGCCGCTGGCGCGGGTCGGGCAGGAAGTCGAGCGGCAGGAACGCCGACAGCCGCAGGTCGACGTCGACCTCGACGACGTGCACGAGCACCGGCTTGCGCTGCACGCTCGACTCGACGGCCGCGCGCAGCAGCTGGCAATACATGTCGTAGCCGACGGCCGCGATGTGGCCCGACTGCTGCGGGCCGAGCAGATTGCCGGCGCCGCGGATCTCGAGGTCCTTCATCGCAATCTGGAAACCCGCGCCGAGGTGCGAGAACTCCTCGAGCGCCTTCAGGCGTGCGCGCGCCTCGAGACCCGGCGGTTCGTCGCGGTCGAGCATCAGGTAGCAGTAGGCCTTCGCGGAGCTGCGCCCGACGCGGCCGCGCAGCTGATGCAGCTCGGCGAGACCGAAGTTGTCGGCGTGGTCGATCAGGATCGTATTCGCGCGCGCGATGTCGAGGCCGTTCTCGACGATGGTCGTGCTCACGAGCACGTCGAACTCGCCGCGCACGAACGCGCGCACGGTCTTCTCGATCTCGGCCTCCGCCATCTGGCCGTGGCCGATCGCGATGCGCGCCCCGGGCGCGAGCTGGCGAAGGCGGTTGCTGAGCGGCTGCAGCTCGGCGATGCGGTTGTGCAGCACGAACACCTGGCCGCCGCGCGCGAGCTCGCGCTGCAGCGCGTCCTGCAGCAGGCGATCGTCGCGGAACACGACGCGCGTCTCGACCTCCTGTCGGCCCGGCGGCGGGTTGTCGAGCGTGCTGATGCCGCGGATGCCGAGCAGCGAGCTGTGCAGCGTGCGCGGGATCGGCGTCGCGGTCAGCGTCAGCACGTCGATCTCGGCGCGCAGCTGCTTGAGCCGTTCCTTCTGTCGCACGCCGAAGCGCTGCTCCTCGTCGATCACGACCAGTGCGAGGTCCTCGAACGTCACGCTCTTGCCGAGGATCTGGTGCGTGCCGCAGACGATGTCGACCGCGCCGCGCCGCAGGCCGTCCTCGATCTCGGTCCGTTGCGCGGCCGTGCGGTAGCGCGACAGCATCTCGACGCGCAGGCCGAACGGCTCGCAGCGCTCGCGGAACGTGCGCGCGTGCTGCTCGGCGAGGATCGTCGTCGGCGCGAGCACGGCGACCTGTCGGCCCGTGATCGCGACGCGGAACGCGGCGCGCAGCGCGAGCTCGGTCTTGCCGAAGCCGACGTCGCCGCACAGCAGGCGATCCATCGGCGACGGCTTCTCGAGATCGGCCTGGATCTCGGCCCACGCGCGCGTCTGGTCCGGCGTGTCGCGGAACGGGAACGCGTCGAGGAAGTCGCGTTCGAGCGCTTCGTGCGGATACGGCTTGCGCTGCACGAGCGCGCGCTTGCTCTGCACTTCGAGCAGCTCGGCCGCGAGGTCGAACAGCGCCTCCTGCACCTGTTCCTTGCGGCGCTGGAAGCCCTTGCCGCCGAGCTTGTCGAGCGGCGCCTTGCCGCCGCTGCCGACGTACTTCTGGACGAGGTGGATCTTGCTCGCCGGCACCAGCAGCTGCACGTCGTCCTGGAAACACAGCCGCAGGTGCTCCTCGGTGCCGTCGCCGCGGTGCACGAGCTCGGTGCCCTGGAAGCGCGCGATGCCGTGCACGGCGTGCACGACGAGGTCGTTCGGTCCGAGCTCGAAGAAGCTCTGGATCGCACGGCTCGGCACCGCGATGCGTTCGCGCACGCGCGCCTGCTGCGGCACGCCCGCGAACTCGATGTTCGAGAGCGCCGTCGTCAGCAGCTCGGGGATGCGGAAGCCGCGGCTCAAGCCGCCGACGAGCAGGTCGACTTTCTCTTGCTGCAGGTCGACGTTCTTGTGCGCGAAGATCTCCTGCAGGCGCTGCCGTTCTTCCTCGGTGCGACAGAAGAGAAGGACGCGGCCCTGCACACCGCGCACGCTGCGCAGACGGCCCGCGGGGTCCGCTTCGCCGGCGCCGACCGCGGAGCCCGCCGACAGGATGCGGTAGTCGAGGTCGTGGCTCGGCAGCGACGACACGTCGACGCGCGGGCACGGGCGCAGCGTGTCCTGCAGATCCTGGACGCGGTGGCCGAGCTCGCTCGCGAACGCGAGCGTGCGCGCTTGGCGGTCTTCGATGCGCAGCGGTTCGTAGGCGACGACCCAGAGGTGTGCGGGACCGAGGTGCTTGAGCACTGGTCCGTCCTCGGCGGCCTCGCCGGAGCCGAGCGCCAACACGTAGCGTTCGTGCACGGCCGTCGTGCGCTGGCTGGATGGATCGAACGTGCGGATCGACTCGAGCGTGTGGTCGAGGAACTCGAGACGCACGGCCGCATCGGCGGCCATCGGATACAGGTCGACGACGTCGCCGCGCATGCTGCATTCGCCAGGAGCGAGCACGAGCGGCACGGCGCGCAAACCCGCGGCCTGCGCGCGTTGCAGCACCTGCGCGCGGTCGAGCTCCTGGCCGGCGCGCACTTCGAACTGGGAGCGGCCGAGGTGCTTTGGCGTCGCGACGGGCTGCAGCATCGCTTCGACGCCCGCGATGAGCGGCGCCTTGTCGGCCGCGAAATGCTGCAGCGTGCGCTGGCGTTCGCTTCGCGACGCGGCATCGGGTTCGCCGAGGTCACCCTGCTCTTCGCGCGGCAGCACGTGCGCGCGCACGCCGAACGCGGCGAGGTCGGTCTGCAGCTGGATGCTGTCGACGTCGTCGGCCGTCAGCACGAGCATCGTGCCGCGGTGCGCGCGGTGCAGCGCCGCGACGAGCAGCCCCGCGCTGCCGCCCCACAGACCGCCGGCCTTGCGCTGCGAACCGAGCGCGAGCTGCTCGAGCAGCGTCTTCGTCACGGGCAGCCGGGCGAAGTCGTCGAGCAGGTTCTCGGCGGGTTCTGGGGTGGTGGCCACGGATCCGCAAGCTACGCGAACGCCCGGCCGTCGGCACGCGGGTGCAGAACGTTCAACCGGCCTGACGAAGGTCGCGGGCGTGCTGCATCTGGTCGAGGGCCGACGGGAAACCGTGAGTTCGCAGCCACCGCGGGCGCTCCGCGAGGCACAGAGCGTCCGTGGCGAATCGCGCGGCACCGCAGCTGCGTGCTCAACCGCACCCAGTTCACGCCAGACCTCATGCCGAGTCACATCACGGGGCACCACCTGCTGCGGATGCAACCGTCTCCCTGCGCCCGCTGGGTCCCTCGCGGTCGGCGACCGACTGGCTGGCGTTCGCGCGGACCGGATCAGAACTGGAAGTAGATGAATGGCTGCGCGCCGCGGCTGTTGAACACCAGCACCACCAGCATCACCAGGGCGTGGCCGAGGGCCTGCACCGGCACCGGCAGGCGGAGCACCCAGCCGTCGAGGTCGCGCCACACGCCGAGCTGCTGTGTCACCCAGGCCAGGGCACATACGAGCAACGCGGCGATGTGCGCGCGCGTGGCCACGGTCACGACGTCGGTGGCTCCCACCAGCGCGCTCAGGTAGGCGCCGAGGGCTGCGTTGTTGTGCACGCGGAACAGCAGCCAGGTGAACACCACGCAGTGGAACACGAGCAGCCGGCGCCACAGCCCGGCCCTCGGCCCGGGTCCTGACGCGCCGGCGCGCCGCCCGCCGAGCCAGCGCTCGATCGCGAGGTAGCAGGCGTGCGCGAAACCCCACAGCACGAAGTGCCACGCCGCCCCGTGCCACAGGCCGCCGAGCAGCATGGTGATCAACAGGTTGCGGTAGACGCCCGCCGCCGTCGGCATGCGGTTGCCGCCGAGCGGGATGTAGACGTAGTCGCGCAACCAGGTGGACAGCGAGATGTGCCAGCGCCGCCAGAAGTCGCTGAAGCTGGAGGCCGCGTACGGCAGGTTGAAGTTGTCGGGCAGGTGGTAGCCGAGCAGGCGCGCGCAGCCGATGGCGATGTCGGAGTAGCCGCTGAAGTCGAAGTAGATCTGGAACGTGAACGCGTACAACCCGACCCACGCCCCGAGCGGACCCATGCTGGCCGGTGCGTTGAACGCGGGATCGGCCAGCGTGCCGAGGAAGTCGGCGAGCACGATCTTCTTGACGAGTCCCCGCATCACCAGGTGCAGCGAGCGGGTCAGCTGCTCGGCATCCAGCATGGGCCGGCGGTGGACCTGCGGCAGGAAGTTGGCGGCGCGCAGGATCGGACCCGCCACCAGCTGCGGGAAGAACGCGATGAAGAACGCGAAGTCCCACCAGTTCCGTTCCGCGGGGATCTCGCCGCGGTAGACGTCGATCACGTAGCTCAGCTCGTGGAACGTGTAGAACGAAATACCGATCGGCAAGGCGATCTGCCACGGCGTCCAACCGAGGTCGAGGCCGAACAGCCCGAAGACCGTGACGGCCGAGTCCGCGAAGAAGTTGCAGTACTTGAAGAAGCCGAGCAGGCCCAGGTTGGCGACCAGCGAGACCCACAACAGGTGCCGCCGCCGCCTGCGCTCGGCAGTGCGGGCCATGACGCGCGCCACCGCGAAGTCGATGTGGGTCGTGCCCACCAGCAGCAGGATCAGCCACGCGTTGTTGGCCGCGTAGAAGTAGCCGCTGATGAGCGTCAGCAGAACGATGCGCAGGCGCGGGTGGCGCAGCAGGCTCCAGCCGACCGCCATCGCGGTGGCGAACAGCGCCAGGTACTCGGGCGAGTTGAACAGCACGGCTCAATCGCGCCGCAGGTGCGGGCGCAGGACCTCGGCGAGCAGCGGCGCGTAGTGCTTCACGCCGCGCGTGTTCAGGTGGTTGTAGTCGAAGAAGTCCTCGTCGACGAGCTGGTCCAGGCCGGCGTGCAGGTAGATCAGGCCGTGCGACTCGACGGCCTGCCGCACGCGCGTGCGCATGAACCGGCGCACCGCGTCCTTCAGCCGGGGATTGGGGTAGCAGTGCGGCGCCTCTTCGATCTCGTTGACGATGACCTTGCAGCCGGACGCGGCCATCAGGTCGAGGATGCGCTCGAAAGTGGTCCACATCAGCGGCTCGGGCTCGAACTCGGCCGGCACACTGCGCACGCCGATCGCCGCCATCTCGGCCTGCTTGCGGCGGAAGAACGACTCGTCGATCTCGTAGCGGCGGTAGGCGCCGCGTTTCGTGTAGTTCTCGACCGAGGTGGGGCGGCCGTCCTGCGTGACGATCCTGGGCCAGGCGACCAGGGGGTCGGTCTGGATCTGCGCCAGCAGCTCTTCGGCCCGCTCGCGCAGCGAGCGCACGTCGGGCGGATCCTCCACCGCGGGCGGTGCCGGTTGCGGGCGCAGCGGCACCGCCAGGAAGTGGTCGATGTCGTCGCGCCACGCCGCGGCGCGGCGCGGCAGTTCCAGCCAGGTTGCGAAGTTGTAGAGGTTGCCCCGCACGTCGGCCCAGCGGTAGCCGGTCCACAGGTAGCGGACGATGCGGGCGAGGCCGAGCGGGTACATCGTCTCGAGGTTCCGCGGCCCGGCGTTGAAGTTGATGTGCCCGATCGACCAGCAGATGGTCGTGCCGCGCGGCACTTCGCGCAGCAGGTCCTCGAAGTACGACCACTGTGCCGGCAGCCAGAGACCGAACACGGCCATGTTCTGCGAGTGCCGGCCGAGCAGCGGGTCGTAGACCTCCGGGTCCATCGCGCAGTATGTGCGGCTGTCGCCGAGCCACAGCAGGTCGATCTCGTTCCGGTGTTCGCGGTACCAGAGCAGCCGCGCCCTTGGCAGGCCGACGGGATCAGGCTGCGTCTTCTGCCTGTGTGCCTCGCGCGTGTAGTACAGCCAGACCAGGAGGAACGGTACCAGCGTCCACAGTGCGTGCCGCCACGCACGAGCGCGGAGGGACGGCACCGATGACGCGGTTGGCGCGCACGTGACGGCGGGTGCTTCCAGCTCTGGCCCCATGCCAGCCAGATGCTAGCACTACTTCGTCAGGAGCTGCGCGAGAGTTTCGCGCGCACGAACTTGCAAGCGTACTGAAGTTGCGGGACGGCGATGCTCGGGTAACTCGACTTGACCGGCGCGGCCGTCGAGAACGGCGTGATCACCATCGACGAGTCGCACAACACCGACCTGCTCGAAGACTTCGAGGAAAACCTCGGCGAGAGCGGCTGCTGCGTCGAGCGGTCCGAGCACTCGCACTGATTGCAGCGGGGCCGGATCCCTCAACCTCCGCCCTTGCCCGTCTGGCCTTGGCTGCCGTGGTCGCTGACCGTGGTCGCGACCAAGGGCGACAAGCCGTTCACGCTGCCGTCAAACGCGCGAGGCTGCGTTCGCGTGGCGAACGCAGCCTCAGGCAGCCGGGCCGAACGAGCTCGGCCCTTGCCGGTTCTTCGCTCAGAGGCCGACGGACCAGGCGTAGGCGTCGGAGGTCACGAAGCCGAACGAGTTGATCGAGCTCAGCGGGGCCGCCTGGCTGTAGAGCCGGAAGCCGAGCAGCATCGGGTCGTTCGGGATCGCGAGGCCCCAGTTCGCCGTGGTGCCCGTGCCGACGACGGTGTCGGTCACGTCGAGGCTCACGCGCAGCGGGCAGCCCGGCGCGCCGAAGATGCCGAGATCGAGCGGCAGCGGGATCGCGCCTGACAGCGTGTTGCTGAGGCCGACCACCATCAGCGCGATGCCGAACTCGAGGTTGTCGAGGTTGGTGTTCACCGTCGTGCCGACCACCGGCTGGGTCGTGTTGATCACGTGCGTGATGCCGAGCGTGCCCGCGCAGCCGGCGCCGAAGTAGCCATAGCCGCCGAGGCTGCCGACCGTCGGCGTGCTGTAGTGGATGCGGCCGTTCCAGCCGCGGCTCGCGGTGGCGGTCGCGACGAACGGCGCCGTCTTGGCGTTGCCCGTGATGATGTTGAAGTCAGGGCCCGAGTAGGTGAACGGCGCGGCCGTGAAGTTGTAGGCGAGGCCACTGCCCGCCGTCATGTGCACCGCCATGCCGAAGGTGCCGGGCGGGATGTAGATCGGGTTCGACAGCGTCATCGCCACCGGAATCGGCGCCGAGAGCGTGCCACCCGCGAAGGTGCCCGTGCCGGTCGCGACCTGGCGCCAGACCGCCGCGTTGGTGTGGTTGGCGAGGTAGCCGCCCGGGTTCGCGGTGATCCACACGGTGCAGCCGAGCGGCGTGCCGATCACTGGGCTTGCCATCGCCGGGCACATCTCGAGCGCGCAGATCGTGATGCCGGCCGGGTTGGTGACCTGGATGTCGAACGTGTTGCCCGCACCGACCGCGGTCAGGCCGTTGCTGCCCGCGAGGGTCGTGGTGAACTGGTTCGGCGAGAGGACCACGGACCGCGTGACGGTGAACGGACCCTTGCACAGGCGGCTGACGGTCAGCGACACCGTCTGGCTCGAGCACATCGGCAGCTGCGCGACGGGGTTCTGCTGCGTGGAGTCGATGATGCTGTCGCCGTCGAAGTCCCACGCCCACGAAGTCGGCGTCGGCGTCGACGTGTCGGTGAACTGCATGTAACCAGGCGCGACGAACGACGTCGTGAAGCGCGGCGTCACGATGTCGGTGCTGATGTAGGCCGTGCGCGTCATCGTGTTCGGCGTGTGCGACGCGTCGGTCACCGTGAGCGACACGGTGTAGGTGCCGCAGCTCGTGTAGACGAACGACGGGTTCGCCGCGGTCGAGTCGATCACCGAGTCGCCGTCGAAGTCCCACGCGTAGCTGAGGATGCCGCCCGCGTCGTTCGTGTGCGAGCTGTTCAGGAAGCTGACGGCGAGCGGCGACGCGCCGCCTGTGACGTTCGCGTCGAAGATCGCGTACAGGCCGCTTGCGGGCACATACGAGAACTCGGTCACGGCGCCGGTGTTGGCGTTGAAGGTGCCGGTCGGCGCGGTGAGCGCGTTCGGCTGGATGCTGTAGATGCGGCTGCCGAGCGCCGGCGCCGGGCCGAGGTTCGCCACCTGATCGAAGTTCGTGCTCGTGCCGGTCCAACCGGTGCCGTCCTCGTAGATGTCGACCGTGAGATCGTTGCCGAGCGACGGGTCGTACGGGAACGGCGTCGTTAGCGGGATCGTGATGTACCACTGGCCGGGAAAGCCGGCGCCGTTGCCCGTGCCTGGCGACACGGTGACGGGGCCGTTGAGCACGGTCGTGAGGTCGGGGCCGAGGTTGCTCGCGAACGTCGTGCTCGCCGCGGCGTGGTCGAACGGGCAGCTCGCCATGTCGATGCGGATGTTGGGCCACGAGCCGCCGGGCCAGTTGATCGTCGCCGCGGCGCTATCCGCGCGGTAGCGCAGCTTGCTGATGATGATCGGGTAGGTGACGCCCTGATTCGTGAAGTGCGAGCTGTCGATGACGTACTGGATGCGCGAAATCGCCGTGCCGCGGTTCCACGGGATCGAGTTGTTGCTGTCCCCTTCGGCGTTGGCGAGGCCGTTGGGGGTCACGAGGGTGAACTGCGCACTGGCGACGGATGCCAGCAGCGCACCGGCGAGAGCGGTGGCGAAACGATGCATGAGATCTCCGGAGGGGAGCAGACTGGGCGGGGGAAAGCCTAGGCGCCGAAACCAGGGCTTCTGGCCAACGGTTTTTCGGACACTCCGGTCCGGCGCATCGCGCGCAGGTCGGGTTGCGCAGCCCGGCGCATTTGCTGGCGTGCCCACTGCAACGGCGGGACCTCGGGTGGAGCCGCGGTCACGCAGTGCGGCGCGTCGCGCATGCTGTGCGTGCGCGAACGCGCGGATGCCGCGTCGGGCGCCGCGCGCATTCCACGGATTCTAGTGCGCTATCCGGCGAGAAGCGCATCCAGCTGGCCGAACGACTCGGGCATGCCGTCGTACGAGCCCTTCGCCGCCTCGAGCGCTTCGGCAGACGGATACAGCTCGTGCAAGACGATCCGCGTCGTGTCGCCGTGGTCCTCGAGCGTCAGGGTGCTGATCTGGCCAGCGTCGCCGCTCTCGTCGTTCGTCCACACCAGTCGCGAGTAGGGCGACACCTCGAGATAGCGGCCGAAGAACGCCATCGGCTCGGGTGCGTGTTCGAACACGAAGCGATAGCTACCGCCCGTGCGAACATCCATCTCGCACGACAACAGCGTGATCCCGCTCGACTTCGGAACCCACCATCGCCGGAAGAGCTCGGCCTTGGTCCACGCCTCGAACACGATGCGCGCCGATGCGTTGAACGTGCGCGTGATGACGATCTCGCGCTCTGACTTCCGTTCCACCCTCGTCTCGTTCTTCATCGCTGTGCTCTCTCTTTTTCTTTCTGCTTCATGTCCTCGATCACATGGTCGAGTTCGTCGAAGCGCGCGCTCCACATCTGGCGATAGCGGTTGATCCACGCCGTGACCTCATCGAGCTGGCGCGGGCCGAGCCTGCACGTCCGCACGCGACCCACCTTCGCCGTCGCGACGAGCCCCGCATCCTCCAGCACACCGACATGCTTCTTCATGCCGGTCAGCGTCATGTCGAACCTCTCGGCGAGATCCGTGATCGACGCATCCGTCCTCCCCAGCTGCTCCAGTACGCCCCGCCGCGTCGCATCGGCCAATGCGGCGAAGGCAGCGTCGAGCTGCGCGGTTCTTTGAAACTGAACCATGTGGTGCAGTATTGCGGACGAGGCGGCAGAATGCAAGGGCTCTCTGCAGGTTGAAGTGGGCGCGTGGTGAGCCGAGGCGATCCGCGCCGTCAAGACAGCGCAAGCTGTCCCGGCGGACTCATGGAACTCGGAAAGGCATCTGCCCCAACCAGCGAGCACATTTCGCCACGCTGCTGTTCGTGACGATGCAGGCAGGAACACCGGACAAGGCAATGAAGCCGTGAATGGTCAGGTCGCGGACGTAAACCTGAGGTGAGTCAGTGATGCGAGTCCGAGTTCTTGGGAGGAGGTCTCGCGCGGTTGCACTCGGTTGCGTCTCTACAATGGCAGCCGTGTCACTCCCTCACAGCCTGACCCGCCGGCTCGCCGAGCGATTTGGACTCGTCGCGCTCGGTCTCTACCACCTGCCACTGTTCCTGAACAACTATCCGTCCCTTGGCGGAGGCAGCGGCGGGTTCAGCGAAGGACTCGCCGTGAGCTGGGGACACATCTTCACGCAGCCGGGCATCTGGCTGGCACGCATCCTCTTCGGCATGACCGGGCCGATGACACTGGCATCGGCCGGCGACAACGGCGACGTCGGTGAGGAATACGCGCGGCTGATCCTGGCAGTCGTCATCGGCGTGGTGGTCGCGATCGTCTGGACCATCGGCGATCGGAAGCACCCACGCGCGGGCTGGGTGGAAGGCGCCTTGCGCGTGATGCTCCGCTACTCGATCGCGCTGGGACTCGTGAGTTATGCGATCGCGAAGATCCTGCCGGTGCAGTTTCCACCTCTCGGACCGCTCAGCTACGAGACGCGTGTGGGCGAGCTGACGCCGATGCGGTTGTTGTGGACCTTCATGCAGTACTCGAGGCCGTACAACTTCTCTGGCGGACTGGTGGAGTGCGTCGCGATCGTGTTGCTGTGTTTCCGTCGCACCGCGACGCTCGGCGCGTTGGTCACCATCGCGGTGATGACCAACGTCACGCTGATGAACGTCTCCTATGACGTCCAGGTCAAGCTCTACGCCTTCATGATCGTGATCTCCGCTGGTGTCCTCGTGCTGTACGACGCGCGAAGGCTTCTGGCGGTATTCGTCACGAACCGAAGCGTGCCGCCGGGCGCGCAACCCACACTGTTCGATGGCCGCATGCCGGAGGCACTTCGCTGGACGATCAAGATCGTCCTCGTTGGCAGCGTGACGGCCTCGTCGATAGTCGCGTTCCGGCCTCTGTCATCGGCGCGCGCACCTGAGACCTCGCCCGTTTCAGGCGCATGGGCAATCACGTCCACCACCGGGCCCAAGTGGCGGCGCGTCATCATCGACGAAGGCAGCATCACGGTTCGCCTCGATGACGAGACCATGATGCGATGCCGGCGGACACCGGGAGCTGACGCGTCGGTCATCGCGTTCACGTGCAGCAGGAATCGGACGGGCGAGCTTCGCTGGACCACCGCCGGCAGCGACATCCACCTGGACGGCACACTCGACGGCGAGAAGGTGACCATGTCCGCGCGCCGGCTCGACGAGCATGACTATCCGCTGATGCGCGGCGGCATCCGCATGATCTACGACCGCCCGTAGTGCGACTCGGTCCGCGCAGCTGCCAACGCTCTTGCCTCTCGCGGTGACCGGCGCCGACAATCCCCCGATGCGACGCCTGCCGATCCTCCTGCTGCTGTGCGCCACGCTGGTGGCGCAGACGCCAGCACCACTGCGTCAGCCGACCGACCACATCGACCGCGGCCTGCCCGTGCCCGGTGCCACCTGGGCGCCGTTCGCCAGGGACGCCGAGCATCCCGCCAATCGCGTGTTCCGCGCGCTGTACGTCGCCGAACTGGTGCCTGCCGAGATCGCCGCAGCACTGCCGCGCGAACGCGGCGCCGCCGCGGACTTCTTCGGCGAGGGCTGGTACTTCGGCAAGCGCGACGGCACCGCCGCCGACAGGCGTTGGTTCGGCGGCGACGGCAGACAGCTGCCACGCGAGGGCTTCACCGCAGTCGAAGCTGCCGCATTCGTGCAGGACCTGACCGCACTCGATGGTGATGTGCTGGCGGCGCTGCGGGCGACGCCCCGCCGCGCGATCTACCTTCAGAACGACCTGCTGCGCCTTTCGCGCCGGCTGCTCGATACCCGGCAGAACCCGGAGCTGCTGGCGCCACTGCGCGCCGCGACCGCACGGCTCGGGTTGCCGGCAGCGACGCTGCAGTCGTCAGCGCTGGCCACGTTCGCACTCGACCAGACGAAGAACGACATCGGCGCGATCGACCCGGCAGCGCTGGTGGCGATCGACCGCAGGTCGACGCGCCTGTTCGACGCCGAGCATTCCCTGCTGTGGTCCGACGTGTTCGTCGCGGTGCCAGGCGAACACGAAGCGACGCTGCAGGTGCTGGCGAAGCTCGCGGCTGCCGGCAAGGACGACCTGCCGATCCTGCCGCTCGGAACCACCGCCGTGCTGGTGCAGGGTCTGGTCGCGGTCGACGACCAGGGCAAGGCGCGCGCGACCGAGGTCGTGGTCGACGTGCGGCTGAAGGTGCTGCGGAACCGCGAGCCGCTGGCGCGCGCCAATCCCACCAGCACCCACGACGGCGTCGACTTCGCGGTATGGCAGCTCGAACGGGCCGCTGCGGGCGACGGCGCGGTCTCGCTCCGCGCATTCCGCCGTGTGTCGATGGACGACCAGGAACTGTTCCGCGACTACGGCACCTTGAAGCACACCAGCTACGCAGCGCACTGCAGCCTGTGCCACCGGCGCAGCCACGCGCCCGACGAGCCGCTCGCGGGTTTCAGCTCCCTGCGGCCGAGCAGCAAGCCCCGGCTGGTCGCGAGCCCGAATGCGCGGCGACGGCTGGCGGAGACCCAGGTGCAGAAGCTGCTGGACACCCTGGACCCTAGCCATGAAGGTGGACGCCGGTGAGGAGGAGAACCGAAATGACGGCGGCAGCCACGAAGTCGACGACGAGGCAGAACGGCGGCCACCAGCGCGTGTTGGCGACGAACTGCGTGCGATGCTGCCAGAGGTCCTTGATGCCGTGAGCCACGAGAGCGACGACGGACAGCCATGGAGAGGCGACGATCGCGATCGTCGCCAGCGTGAAGAACGCGAACGTCACCCCGACCTCGACGGCGAGCACGCGCGGGCGGCCATCGGCCACCGCAAACCCGACATACACCGAGGCGATGATCACCACGGACAGCGACCAGACGAGGTTTGGCGCGAGCCACCAGAACCCGAGCGGTGAAAACGCTTGAACGAGCCCGACGGCGACGCCCCAGAAGATGGGCTTCGCCAGGGACTGACTTCGCAGCTGTTCGCTCATCGGACCTCCGGCTCGGGTCGGCTGGCGGACTGGGTTTGTCGGGCGCCTCCGCCGCGCCGCCGCTGCCGCGCCCGAAGTTCGCACGTATGGGAGAAAGTTGACGCACGCACGGGGCGCGCGGCAATAGACGGATGGTTCCCGATGACGAACGACCGCGACGATGGTGAGGCGCTGCTGGCGCAGGCCGGGTGGGTGCGCAACCTCGCGCGGCACCTGACGCGCGACGCCCACACGGCAGACGACCTCGCCCAGGACACGCTGGCCATGGCGCTCGGGAACGCCCCGCCCGGCGGCTGGCCGTTGCGGCGCTGGCTCGGCGGCATCGTGCGCAACCTGTCGCGCCAGCACCGGCGCGGCGACGCACGCCGGCTCGCGCGCGAGCGGGCGGCCGCCGCTGCCGCGCCCGATGCGGCGGCCGATGGTGTCCGGCTGCTCGAGCAGCTAGAGCTGCATCGCACGGTCGTCGTAGCCGTCTCACGGCTCGACGAGCCGTATCGCGCCACCGTGCTACTGCGCTACTTCCAGGACCTGTCGCCGACGGCGATCGCGGCGCGCACGGCCGTGCCGCTGCGCACGGTGCACACGCGCTTGCGGCGCGCGCTCGTCGCGCTGCGCGAAGAACTCGACCGCAGGCACGCCGGCGACCGGCGCGCGTGGTTCGTGCCGCTGCTCTCGTATGCGTGCGCACCACGCGGCGCGGCGGCGGCGATCGGAGCCGGCTTCATGAAATACAAGGCAACGGCCGCGGTCGCGGTCATCGTGCTGGTCGGGTTCGGCTCGACCTTCCTCGTTCCGTGGCGCGACAACCCGGCTCCGGGCCGGGAACCGTTCGCCGTGGCCCTGACCGCGGAGCCGGCACAGTCCGCAGCCACCCGAGACGGAGACTCCGCCGCGGCTCCGCTGCGCACCGCGGTCGGCGTCGCGGCGAACGCACCGACGGCGTTGCCGCGAGGGCGGGTCATCGACGCGGACGCGCGGCCCGTCGCGGGCGTTGCGATCCGTCACCTCGCAGCTGGTGCTGTGTCCGCCGGCGAGGTCGAGAGCGACGCTGCCGGCAGCTTCGTGGTGCCGTCCGAGTGGGGGCCGGGGTGGCTCGACGTGTTGACGCCGGGCTGGACGAGCATCCTCGCGCCGGCGATGCCGGCACCGACCGGCGGCGAGCTCGTGCTCGTCGTCGGGCGCGCCGTCGTGCTCGAGGGCGTCGTCGTCGACGAACGCGGCGCTCTGGTCGCGGGGGCCAGCGTCGGCGTGCCGATGCCGATCGGCTGGCGTGCGCGCTTCAGCGCGATCCTCGACGGGTGCAGCACGGTGGAGCACTGCACGCGCAGCGGCTCCGACGGGACGTTCACGCTCGCGGACGTGCCGGTGATCGACGGCGCGCGGCTCGTCACCGCGTGTGCGCCGCACGCCGCGGACGAACGCGCGGTGCCGGCCCAGGGTGATCGGGCCATGCTGATCGTGCTGCGCGACGCCGGCCGCGACCGTGCGCGGTGGGTGGGCAGGGTCGTCGACCTCGCGGGTTTGCCCGTGGCGGATGCGTGGGTGGGCTGCGGCGGCGAAGCGACGCGCAGCAGTCCCGCCGGCTTGTTCGCACTCGACGGCAAGACCGGTGCGTCGGTGTTGCGCGCGGTGAAGGCGGGTTGGCTGCCCGCCGAGCTGGCCAGCGCCGACGGCACGTGGCCGGACCCGTTGCTGCTGCGTTTGGGCGGCGAGCCGCTGGCGATTCGCGGCACCGTCGTCGGCAGCGACGGCGGCACACTCGCGGGGGCCGACGTGTGGATCGCTGACGAGGCCGATTTCGGCTTCATCGAGATCGGCGGGGGCGAGAGCCGGATGCGCGCCGGCGCGACGATCGAGGGCATTCTGCGCGACGATCCGTGGACACGGCTCGTGCGCAGCGACGGCAACGGCAATTTCGCTTTGCGCGGTCTCGTTGCGCGAGCCTACCGCCTGCACGCGTTCGACCGTGTCCACCTGCAGCTCGCGACGGCGACGGTTGCCGCCGGCAGCAACGGTGTCGCACTGCGCGTGTCGCGCGAGGAACGCTTCGCGCGGATCGCCGGGTCCGTCGTCGACCGCAGCGGCATGCCACTCGCTGGGCTGCCGGTCCTGCTCGAGCGCGCGCGCGAGGGCAGCGGCGGGCTCGGGCCGCAGCCGCTGCTGAGCAAGGCGG
>Ga0111539_10000584_pt1 | contig 47005 bp, 46 predicted proteins | sample RhiMethybrSRZTD1_FD_79667 | JGI IMG/M metagenome (GOLD analysis project Ga0111539, IMG submission 79667) | Populus rhizosphere microbial communities from Tennessee, USA - Rhizosphere MetaG P. TD hybrid SRZTD1 (version 2) (version 2) | ecosystem: Host-associated > Plants > Roots > Rhizosphere >... | reverse complement strand
GGGTCGATACCGGGCCTATGGCGCTCCCGATAGCGGTCGGTCGTAAGAGCGGCAACCAGACACTCGCCGTCAGATCAAGTCGCGACTAGGAGCGAATCCTGGATTGCGACCGGCCTGACAGGACCCGGTCAGCAGCTCGACAGTCACGCCGCAAGGCGCGGCGTGTTTCGTGCAAGCCACACCGTCGCCATTGCCTTGAGCCTCTCGCGTTCTGAACCTGAAATACCCGCGGGGTCGAAGCGATAGCGGTAGTGCAGCCGCGCGATTTCTCCCAGCACCGTCTGTTCCATTCCTTCCGGCAGGCGTGAACCAATACGTGCAACCCACATTATCGGTGTCTCGCCCGGTTCGCGGGGAAAGCCGCGCCGTGCAAGCGCCCGCTCGACCAGAAAAAACTCCGAATCTCCGCCGGTCAGCGGGCCCCGTTCCTGCGCAGTGGTGCCACGCTGCCTGCCCACGACGAGCAGCTGGCGCTGGCGGTACAGGCGCCAGCCGAGCCACGCCGCGAGGAGCAGCGCGATGGCGGTCCAGAATGCCGTCGTGTCCTGGGCCTCGCGGGCGCTCGCGGCAAGTCGCGACACCCGGAAGCTCACCCACGCCCAGACGTCGGCGAGCGGCGACCACCACGATGCCTGCCCGGCTTCGACGCTCACCCAGGTCGCGGGCGTCGTGTCGACGTCGATCCAGCGCCCGTTTACCCACGCGCGCACCCAGGCGTGAGCGTGCCGCTCGCGCACGATCCAGGCGTCCTCCATCCGGCTGTACTCCTGCACGGAGAATCCCGTAGCGTAGCGCGCCGGCACGCCGGCAGCGCGCAGGATGAGCGCCGTCGCGGTGGCGAAGTACTCGCAATGGCCGGAGCGGGTTTTCAACAGGAAATCGGTGAGCGCCGAGCCGCCGCGCGCCGCGCCGGGCTGATACAAGCTGTAGCCGAAGCCGTCGGCAAAGTAACGCCGCACTTTCGCGACGGCGCGCTCCGGCGACATCCCCGGCAGCTCCAGCTCCTGCGCCACCTGGGCGAACAGCGCCTGCTCGCTGCGCGGAACGCGCAGGTCCTCCTCGCCCGGTGCGCTCTCCGTCGCGGCCTCACGATCCACCAGCGCGGTGTAGCTGAAGCGGCCAGGCGGAAACTCGGCCTGCACCGTGCCCAGGCCGTTTACCCTGATCTCCGGCGCCGCGAGCCCGACTACTTCCACGGTTCCCCGGGGGAGCGAGAGGACTGGATTCCCGCGCGGCGAATAGTCGTGGACCACCACTCGAACGGGCGTGGAGACCGCGCGGCCGAGCACCCACCGCGCCGTCGCATCCGGCATGCGTGGCATGAGCGGGGCGGTGCGCGCCGCCCACGTCGTGCCGAAGTACCCGTTGTAGCTTGCCCGGTGCAGCAGGAGCGGCGTCGCAAGCTCACGATCGGGGCGCACGCGCAGCACGATCGTGTCGTCGAGCTTGAGTTCCCCTATGTGGCCCAGGTCGGTGCGGCTGCGGTACGGGTCGGTGCGCGCCCCGCTCCCGGCGATCCAGCCCGGCACGGACTCTTCGATCCAGGCCTGGATCCGGGAGAGACCGTGTTGCGCGCCGTAGCCGGCGCCGCCCGCCAGAACGAGGAGCGCGGCCCAGATGGCGGGGGCATAGCGTCGGGGGCGCGCCTGCCACAGCGCCCAGCCGGCGAGGGCGACCATGCCGGCGTAGAACAACGGGCTCCGCGTATTCGCCGCGCTTGCCGCAAGCAGCCACGTCGCCAGATACGGATACCCGAGGTTGATGGTGTGCTGCCCGGCCCCGGGATCCTTCCGCATGTTCCACACGAAAGCGGCGATACCGACCGCGGGTTGGTTGCCCCACGCCTGCGCGAGAACGAGCGGCAGAAGGACGACGGGCAGCCACTGAAACAGGAGCAGGATCGCGCGCGGGTTGCCGAAGGTGAGGTACAGGTAGGCCGCCACGGCCACCAGCAGCACGCTGCAGAAATCGGCGAGGCGGTTGAAGTGCGCCTGCGTGACGTTCCAGCGCAAAGGCAGCAGCCGGGGCGCCTCGAGCGCAAGCGCCACGATCGCCGCCACAATCCATTGCCCGGTCTGCAATGCCCAGAGGGCGCACGCGGCGGCGAGGAGGAGAGGTGGCGTATTCACAGCCGCGCGAGCCCTTCCCTCACCTTGCCGGGCTCGATGACGAGGAGCCACGGCGGCGGGTCGTCCACCGGTGTGTCGCTCGCGGCGATGACGCGCAACGGGACGCCGCTCGTCCGGACCGCGTGCGCGAAAGCCTGACGTTCATCGTCCCAGCCGAGCAGCACGCAGATGCAGCCCGACAGCGCCTGTCCCCGGGCGAGGACCGCCTGGGCGAGCGACGAGAACGGCCGGTCGCGGCAGGGCTGCACGCCGGCGAGTATCTCGAGCAGGCTGCCCGCAGAGAGCTGGCCGCGGCCCGTCGTGTAGCTGTAAGCCTCGGTTCCGATGAACATGAGATCCAGCAGGCTCTCGCGCGTCTCTATGGTGCAGGCGAACGAGGCTGCGATTGAAACCGCTTCCTCGAACTGCCGTTCCCCGCCCGGGCGCGCAAACGTGTCGAGCACGAGAGCGTGGCGCTCGAAATATTCGTCCTGGCACTCCTTCACGACGGGCCGCGCCGCGCGCGCGAACGATTTCCAGTGGATGCGCTGCAACGGATCGCCGGGGCGGTAATCACGCAGGCTCATGAACTCCTCGGAATCGCCGACCGAGGTGGCAAGCGCGACGCCGCCCTGCTGGAAGCGCCGCGATCCCGGGAGTGTGAACGGCGGCACCGGGTAGCGCCGGGGTAGAACGAGCAGGTTTGCCTGCGTGCCAAAGGGCCGCAGCGTCTTCATGAGCCCCAGCGGATCGGCGCGGGCGATCGTGAGACCGCGGCTGTGTACGACGCCGCGCTTCAACGCCTGTGCCTCGACCTCGATCTCGGCGGCCGCTCCCGGCGCGAGCGGGGGCACCGGCTGCTCCGCGACCCGCACCATGCGGCTCGCGTCGACGAGCCGTTTCCAGGCGCGGTACGTGGGGAACCGGACAGCCGACCGGAAGGCTTCCAGCGTCGGCCTTGGATCCGGCAGCTCTTCGATGAGCGATAACCCACCCATGGCAACGGCGCCCGTGTTGCTGATCCGCGCCCGGTAGGTGAAACGCTCGCCTGCCGTCGCGACGCGCGGCAGCTCGCGCTCCACCACCGCCCGCACGCGCAGCGCCGGCAGACACAGCGCCGCCACTGCCACCAGCGCGGCGAGGAAGGCGAACGCCTGGTAGGCGACGGAGAGCGTGGTGTCTACGCCCAGGGCGCCGGCCAGGATCGTGCAGCCCGCGACCAACATGCCGGCCCGCGTCAGACGGCGCTCGAGCCAGAACGACGCCGTCGAGACGGCGTGATACATGCGGTAAGAAATACGCCACATACCAAAATCCGTCAGGCGTCAGGCGTTAAGCGTCAGGGGGCAAGCGGCAGGCTCCATGCGTCACGCGTGTGACCTTACGCATGACCCATCACCCCTGACCGCCGACCGGTTGCGGACCTCATCACGCCTGACCCAAGACCCCTGACCCCTGACGGGTTTTCAGCACGCCTGACCAATTACCGCTGACCGCTGACGGCTTCTAGGCGGGCACGGGCACCGCCCGCAGCACGTCGGCCACCACTTGCTGCGGCGTGGCGCCGGAGAACTTCGCCTGCGGATCGAGCACCACGCGGTGGGCGAGCACCGGCACCGCTATGTCGCGGATATGGTCCGGCGTCACGAAGTCTTCGCCTTGCACCAGCGCCAGCGCCTGCGCCATGCGCGAAAGAGCGAGAGAGGCCCGCGGGCCGGCGCCCAGCTGCACGGAGGCCGCGTCGCGGGTCGCGCGCGCAAGCGCCACCGCGTAGCCCTTCAATTCGACGCTGATGCGCACCGCTTTCACCGCGCGCCTGAGATTGCGCACGTCCTCCGCGCCGATGCAGGGGGCTATCGCCTCCAGCGGGTGGCGCTCTCCCTGCGCAGTGACGATCGCAAGCTCGGTTTCCGCACTGACGTAACCCAGGGAAAGCCGCAGCGCGAAGCGGTCCATCTGCGCCTCCGGCAGCGGGTAGGTGCCGCGGAACTCGACGGGGTTCTGCGTCGCGATGACGAAGAACATCTCGTCGAGCGCGTGCGTCCTGCCTTCGATGCTGACCTGGCCTTCCCCCATTGCCTCGAGCAGCGCCGATTGCGTGCGCGGGCTCGCGCGGTTCACCTCGTCGGCGAGCAGTATCTGGGTGAAGATGGGCCCCGCGTGGAACTGGAAGGTCTGCTCGCGCGGGTTGAACACCGAGACCCCGAGGATGTCGGAGGGCAGCAGGTCGGGGGTGAACTGCACGCGCCTGAAATCCGCGCCTATGCTCTTCGCGAGCGCCTTGGCGAGCGTCGTCTTGCCGGTGCCCGGGTTGTCCTCCAGCAGCACGTGGCCGCCGCCGAAAAAGGCGGCGAGGACCATCTGCACCGCCGCGGTCTGTCCCGACATCACGCGCTCGATGTTGGCGAGCACGCGCGCTGCGAGTTGCCGTGGTTCGACGCGCGTCGTCTCGTTGCTATCGTTCACGCAGGCTCCAAGACAAAAACACTCCCTCGCCCCATGTAAATGGGGAGAGGGTTGGGGTGAGGGGAGATTTAAGTTGACGGTTTTCGTAGGGAAAGCGCGATTCGCATGTTTCCCCTCACCCTGGCCCTCTCCCCGAATTCAGGGAGAGGGAACTCTTCTGGCTGAAAAGCCTCAGTGCTTCCCGGTGTAGTACTGCGGCCACCGCTCGCGCGCCGCCGGACCGTCGTCCCTGTAAACATGGCATCCGTTCAACTGGTAGGGCTTCCTCGTGACCGGCTTGCCCTCGCTACGCGCCTGCCGCGCGCGGCCGGTAGCCTGGAATGCGGTCGTTCCCAGAGGCCCCAGCAGCTCCACCATGTGCGTGCAGCCCTTCACGCCGCCCACGGATTCCGCGATGCGCTTGCGCCAGCCCGCGCCTATCGTGATGCCAACGAGCCCCTTGAAGTTCGGCGCGATGTCCCCGCATATGGAATAAGGACCCTCGTCCGTCTTCGCTTCGACGTCGTGAATCTTCATGTCGAGATCTATCGTGACGCGCAGCCACATGTCGTGCACGGGCTCGCCGGGCTGGCGCTCGCGCCCGCCTGCTCGCCGCGCGTGTATCTGGCTCTTGGTGTCCACGAGATGCGCTTCGATGTCCCACAGGCCGTCCTCGCGCTCGTAGCCGTTGCACTCGATCCTGCGCGTGTGTATGTGTCTGCGGGGAACGGGATTCGATAATGGCATGAATTCACTCCACGTTTTCCGACTCATTTTACCTTTGATTTCTCTCGGGCGACGGGTTACATTGGCCCGGACATCCGCTCGCACATCCCGGAGGAAGGCCATGGCCAGGTTCGTCGTATCGCCGCATTTCCGGCTGCAGGAATGGGTCGCGGAAGAAAAGGGATATTTCGCGGCCGAAGGCCTCGACTATGAATTCCAGGCGAACTGGGACGGACAGGACCTGGGCAGGACCCACGCCACGCCCAACAAGGTGGGCGCCTTCCAGGACATCGAGAAGGGGCGGCCGGCCAACGTGAGCTGCGCCTGCCATTGGACGGTCAACGTGGCAGCCTCGGCCAGACACGGCAAGCTCTATGCCGACTGCTATTCGGTGGCGCCCTCGGGGATCTTCGTGCCGCCCGACTCGAGCGTGCGCACGCCGCAGGATCTCAAGGGCGTGCCGATCTCGGTGGGCTACCAGTCGGGCAGCCACTATTCGACCATACAGGCGCTCGAGCAGTACCTCGCGCCTGCGGACATCAATCTTTCGTTCGCCGACGGCATCCTGTTCGGCCGCCTGGAGAAGCTGGTCGACCGCAAAGTGCCGGCAGCGGCGCTGTTCAGCGGCCCGTACTATTTCCTCGAGCAGCTCGGCTTTCGCAAGGTGATCGACACCACGTTCATGATGGCCTCGATGCTCACCGGAGATCCGGACCCCGAGGACGTTCGCAAGTACTTCCGGGCGCTGCGCAGCGCGCAGCGCGACATCGATTTGAGGCCCGAGCTCTACACCCATTACTACCGCCGCGAATTCCCGAAGCGCTTTCTGGACCAGATGGACACGCGCCGCTGGGGGCCGGGAGAGCGCCTCGTGTTCGAGCCCTACACCCGCGAGGTGTACGAGGAATCCTTCCGCTGGATCGCGGAACGCGGGATCTTCGAGGACGGCAAGATGGGCGCGGGGCGCTACGAAGACGCGGCGGTCTCGCTGGCACAATAGCCGAATTCCCTGCTACTCCACCTTGATGCCGGCTTCCCTGACGACCTTGTTCCAGCGTGCGATCTCGCTCTTGACGTAGCCCGCGAGGGCCGCGGGCGTCCCGAGCTCGATCTTGAGGCCCTGGGATTGCAGCCGTTCGCTGACGTCCGGCTTCTCCATCACCGTGACCGTTTCCGCGTGGAGTTTCCGGATCGTCGCCGGAGGCGTGCCCGCCGTCGCAAACAAAGCGAACCACGGCGACACGTTGAAATCGGGCAGGCCCTGCTCGGCTATCGTCGGAATCTCGGGCGCGAGCGCAGAGCGCTGCGGCACGCTCAAGCCGAGCGCCTTGACCCGTCCCGCTCTCGCGTGCGGCAGCGCCTGGAAAATGGTATCGAACACCATCTGCGTTTCGCCTCCCATTACCGCCTGCAACGCGGGCGCGGGGCCCTTGTACGGAACGTGCGTGATTTTCACGCCGGTCATGGAGACGAATACCGCCACTCCCATGTGTCCCGAGGTGCCGTTGCCCGGCGAGGAGGCGTTCAACGTGCCCGGCTTCGCACGGCCCAGAGCGATCAGTTCCTGCACGTTCTTCGCCGGCAGTGCCGGGTGCACGAGCAGCAGGTTGGGAACCGAAACGAGCAGCGTTACCGGCGCGAAATCCCGCACCGGGTCGTACGGCATCCGAGGATAGAGGCTCGGATTGATCCCGTGCGTGTTGATGTTGCCTAGCAGCAGAGTGTGGCCGTCGGGCGTGGCCCTCGCCACGGCCTCCGCCGCGATGATGCCCGCACCGCCGGGACGGTTGTCCGGTACGACGGGCTGCCCCCATGACTCACTGAACTTCTGCGCGAGCAACCGGCCCATCGCGTCGGTCACCCCGCCGGGTGGGAGCGGAATGACCATGCGAACCGGGCGCGTCGGATACGGCTGGGCGTGGGCCTGCGTCCAGACCGCGAGCGAGCTGAGCAAAACCGGCAACAGCCGCAGCGGTATCATGATCCCTCCTCGCGTCACCCGGCGTTCCGTCTACGCTCATCGCGTTCGAGGATCCGACCTGACGCCGGCGGGACGGCGGCTCAGGCGGCTTTCGCCTTCGCGGCGAGCGCCCGCGCCGCCCTCGAATGGGTGGCGCGGCCGAGCTTCTCACAAATATAGCTCCCTGCCGCGATGAGCTTGTCCATGTTTACGCCGGTCTCTACTCCCAGGCCGGAGAGCATGTAGAGGACGTCTTCGGTCGCGACGTTACCCGTCGCGCCCTTCGCATACGGACACCCGCCCAGTCCGGCCACGGACGAGTCGAACGTCGGGATGCCGCATTCGAGCGCCGCATAGATATTGGCGAGCGCCTGTCCGTAGGTATCGTGGAAATGGCCCGCGAGGCGCTTTACGGGTATATGCCTGGCGACCGCTTCGAACACGGCGCGCGTCCTGCCCGGCGTCCCCACGCCTATCGTGTCGGCGATCGTGATCTCGTAGCAGCCCATCTCGTCGAACGCGCGGGCGACACGCACGACCGCCTGGGGCTTCACTTCGCCCTCGTAAGGACAGCCGAGGCATACCGAAATATCGCCCCGCACCTTGAGGCCCCGCTGCAGCGCCTCCACGCACACCGCCTGGAAGCGCTCGAGCCCTTCGTCGATCGAGCAGTTGGTGTTCTTGTGCGAAAACGTCTCGGTCGCCGCCCCGAATACCACGACCTCCTGCGCGCCCGCGGCGAGCGCCGCGTCCAGTCCTTTCCTGTTCGGCACGAGGACGGGGTAGGACACGCCGGGCTTGCGCCTGATCGCAGCCATCACCTCCGCCGCGTCCGCCATCTGCGGAACCCACTTGGGCGAGACGAACGCCGTTGCCTCGACGACGGCGAGCCCGGCGTCCTGCAGGCGGTGTATCAGCTCGACCTTGACGGCGGCCGGGACGTGCACGGACTCGTTCTGCAGGCCGTCGCGCGGGCCGACCTCGACCAGCTTCACCTTGCGGGGGATCGTCATGCGGAACCTATCTCATATGCAGGCACGTGTGCGACGGAGGCGAGGGTTCCACTATTTTAGCGCCTGCAGGATATTGGAGTAGTCGTCGGTCCAGGCGCGGACAGAGGAGGGATCGGGCGGGCGCCATCCTTCCTCGCTGGCGAGCCGGGCGAGATCGGCGGGTTCGCGCGCGATCGCCATCCAGTTCGACTCGAGCTGCGCGAAGCGCCCGTCGAACGCCACCGACAACCGCGAGCCCGGAACCATGGCTGCCAGGCCCAGGTCGGAGGCGATGCTCGCCAACACGGGGGCGAGGTCGAGGTACTCGTTGCTGATATGGAGCATCAGCACGCCGCGCGCCGACAGCTTCCGGAAGTAAAGCGCGACCGCCTCACGCGTCACCATGTGGATGGGTATGGCATCCGAGCTGAACGTGTCGAGGATGACGAGGTCGTAGGCGCCGTCCGCCGCGCGCGCGAGAGAGAGCCGTCCGTCGCCGGTCACGACCTTCGCATCCGGGGCGCAGGTGGCGACGAAATCGAACCAGGGTGAATTGGTCGCGATCGCCACCACGACCGGGTCGATTTCGTAAAGAGTCCATTTGCGCCCCGCTTCCCGGTGGCACACGGCGCTGCCGGTCCCGAGACCGACCAGAGCGACGTTGCGGAACCGCCCGTCCGTGCCGAGCGCCCCGAGCAACTGCCCGAGCGGCCCGTCGCGATGGTAGAACGTGGTCGGCTCGTGGCGCAGGCCCGCAGCGAGGTGCTGCGCGCCGTGAACGGTGATGCCGTGGAGGAGCACGTTGAAGTGCCGCGACTCGTCTTTCAGCACGGTGTGCACGCCGAAAAAACTGCGGTGTCGCGCGAGCACGTCGTCCGTGCTGTGAAGATACGGCGTCGCGAGCAGCGTGACGGCCACCGCGAGGCCGAACCGCAGCGGCCGCCGGTGCATGAGATAGAGCGCCACGCCCAGCGCTTCGACGTAGAGCACGATGACGAGCTTGCCGTGCTGCAGCGGATGCACCCCGGCCCCCACGAGGAGCAGGAACGCGGCCGCGAGAACCGCGGGAAGGGCGAGATCGAGCCAGCTGAAGACGCGCACCGCGGGAGGCGCCGGGCGCAGCCAGCAGGCCAGCGCGATCGCGAGCGGGTACTCGATGATGGAATCGAAGATGAGCGGCGCGGCAAGGGCGTTGAAAGCGCCGCCCAGCGCGCCTCCCAGCGCGATCCAGAGATAGAACTCCGTCAGCCGCCCCGCGGGTGGACGGCGGCGCGCAAGCTCGCCATGGCACATGAACGCGGTGACGAGAAAGGCCAGCAGGTGCAGAACGAACACGGAGAAATAGATGTTGAGCATCCAGACGAGCGCGAGGACGATCACCAGGAACGGCTGCAGGCGGACGGTCCACTCGAGCCTGACCGGGGGGCGGCGCGCAAAGGCGTTCACGAACGTGGCGACGTACAGGGCGAGCGGCAGGAGCCACAGCAGGGGCACCGCCGCGATCTCCGAGGTGATGTGCTGGGTCACGCCGAGCATGAGACTGGCGGGCGCGAGTGCAAGGAGCAACCACGACACGCGCTCGCGCCACGCGATGGCGGGGGCCGCTGCGCCGGACGCGCCAACTCCGGCGCGGGAGGTTTCGCGGTAGCGCCAGGCGCCGAGAGCGCAGGCCGCCATAAGTAGCGTCAGCAGGGCGTAGCCGGCCGTCCAGACGATGCTCTGCCGCGCGAGGCCCAGCGCGGGCTCGATCGCGAGCGGGTAGCCCACCAGCGCGATCATGCTGCCGACGTTGCTCGCGACGTACAGAAAATACGGATCGGCCGCATCCAAGTGCCGCGTCCGGGAAAACCAGCGCTGCAGCAACGGGGCGGTCGCTGCGATTGCGAAAAACGGCAGGCCCAGCCCGATCGCCAGCAGGTGGAGCAACGACGCGATGGGCGTCTCGGCCGCGCTGGCGCCCGACGGTTCGTCCACCCCGACCGGGAGCAGAAAAAATACGAGGACGAGGAGCGTGAGGTGCACCGCGACCTGCCGCCGGAATTCCAGCGCGCGCGCGAGCACGTGCGCGTACAGATAGCCCGCCAGCAGCGCGAACTGGAAGAACATCGACGCGGTGGTCCACACGGCCGGTGCGCCGCCGAAGAACGGAAGCGCCATCCGGGTGTAGAGGGGCTGGATCCAGAAGAGGAGGAACGCCGCCAGCAGCAGCGCAGCGCCGTAGAGCCAGGACAGATGCGCGGCGGAGCCGGTCTGCCGCGGTGCCTGGGCGGGGTCTTGCACTGTCAGCGCGACCGTTTCGCGGCGGTCTTCTTCGCGGGCGCGGGCGGCCCCACCCACCTGGCCTTGCGCTTCTCGAGGAAAGCGGACAACCCTTCCTGGGCTTCGGGCGTCGCCCGCAGGTCGGCGAGCGCCTGCGCGGTTTTCTCCACCACTGCTGCGTCGATGTCCGACCGGGAGATATCGGGGATCAGCCGCTTGATCGCGGTGATGGCCGCGGGGCCGCCCAGGTAGAGCTGCGCCAGCATGCGTCCGACGGTTCCGCTCAATTCGTCCGCCGGGCAGATCTCGTGCAGGAGTCCGATGCGGTAGGCCTCGGCGCAGTCGAACTCCTCGCCCGACAGCATGTAGCGGCGCGCCACGCGCTCTCCGATGGCTGCGATCACGTACGGGCTGATTGTCGCCGGAAGTATGCCGAGCCGCACCTCGGAGAGGCGGAAGGTTGCCGTGAAATCGGCGATGGCGATGTCGCACGCCGCCACGAGGCCCAGCCCGCCGCCGCGCACGGCGCCCCGGACGCAGGCGATCGTGGGCTTTTTCACCGTGTAGAGCGCGAGCAGCATGCCCGCGATGCCGCGCGCATCCTCCAGGTTCTGCGCCCGCGTCGCCCGGGCGCTTTTCTTCATGTGCCCGATGTCGGCGCCGGCGCTGAAGCTTTTCCCCGCGCCGGTCAGCACTACCGCGCGGACCTTCGGATCGGCGTCGAGCTTTTTCAGCGTGCCGGTCAAAGCCTCCACCATCTCGGGATCGAACGCGTTGTGCACGTCCGGCCGGTTGAGCAGCACGGTAGCGTTGCCGTCGGCGTCGACCTGGGAGAGGACCGTCTTGCTCATGGGAGGCTCGTGGTGGCGGGAACGGCGGGGATTATAGCTGCCCGCCTGCTCACGAAGGCGTGCCTCGTTACTCGCGACTCCTGACCGGACCTGCTTGAGAGTAGACTTGCTGCAGGGCATACGGGGTCTCGCGCCATGCGGACCACGCAACGAGCGATAGTGGAAACGGTCATCGCGGCGGGCGTCGCGCTCGTGGCCGCAGCTCATCCTGCGCACGCTCAACAGAAGTTTCCCACGAAGCCGATCCGCCTCGTGGTCGGACTCGCCCCCGGCGGAACGCTCGACACCCTGGCGCGCATCACCGGCCAGAAGATGGCCGAGAGCTGGGGGCAGACGGTGGTGGTGGAGAACCGCGCCGGCGGAAGCACCGTAATCAGCGCGAGCGTGGTCGCCAAGGCAGTGCCGGACGGTCATACGCTCTTGGTGATCCTGGGCAGCTTTCCGGCGGCCGCGGCAACCATGCCGGATCTTCCGTACAACCCGCTCAAGGACTTCGCCGGCGTGACGCAGTTCGGATACGGCACGGGGGTGCTGGTGGTGGCGCCTGCACTGGGCGTGAAATCGGTGAAGGAGCTCATCGCGCTCGCCAGGGACAAGCCCGGCCAGATCCTTGCCGGTACCATCGGCGCAGGCAGCGCAAACCACCTCGGCATGGAGCGCTTCCGCCTCGAGGCGGGGATCAAGCTCGGCTTCGTGGCATTCAAAGGCGGGCCAGATACGGTAATCCAGGTTGTGGGAGGGCGCGTCCATTTCACCATCCAGTCCCTGCTCTCCAGTTCCTCCTTCATCAGGACGGCAGGGTGCTCGCGCCGGCGGTCACTCTCCCTCAGCGTGCACCGCAATTGCCCGAGGTGCCGACGCTCGCTGAGACGCTACCGGAATTCAAGCGTATGGAAACGTCGTACGGATTGCTTGCGCCGACCGGAACGCCACGTTCCACGCTGAACCAGATCAGCAAGGAGGTCGCCCGCATCCTCGACCTCCCCGACGTCAGGGAACGCCTGCAGGCGGTGGGTTTTTACATCGAATCGGCCACGCCGGAGGAATTCGACAGGATCCTGCGCCGCCAGATCGAATCGTTGTCCAAGGTCGCGCGGGACGCCGGCCTCAGGGTGAAGTAGCGGCGTTACACCCTTACATTCGGAAGACCCCGAATCTCGTCTCTGAAACCGGAGCGTTGCGAGCGATCGACAGGCCATGGGCCAGCGTCGCCCGCGTCGCGCGCGGGTCGATGATGCCGTCGTCCCACAGCCGCGCGCTGGCGTAGTACGCGCTCGACTGGCGCGAGTACTGGTCGGTCATGGCGGCCCTGAATGCGTCTTCCTCCGCCTTGTCCCATTGTCCTCCGCTCTTTTCGATCGCGTCGCGCTTCACCTGCACGAGCACGCCGGCGGCCTGCTCGCCGCCCATGACGGAGATGCGCGCGTTGGGCCACATCCAGAGGAAGCGCGGCGAGTAGGCGCGCCCGCACATGCCGTAGTTGCCCGCGCCGAAGCTGCCGCCGACGATCACGGTCAGCTTGGGGACGCGGGCGCAGGCGACGGCCGTGACGAGCTTGGCGCCGTCCTTGGCGATCCCGCCGTGCTCGGCCTTCTTCCCCACCATGAAGCCGGTGATGTTCTGCAGGAACACGAGGGGTATGCCGCGCTGGCAGGCGAGCTCGACGAAATGCGCTCCCTTCAGCGCGGATTCCGAGAAGAGCACGCCGTTGCTGGCGATCATGCCCACCGTGTGCCCCTCGATGCGAGCGAAGCCGCAGACCAGGGTGGCGCCGTAGCGCGCCTTGAACTCGTCGAGCTCGCTGCCGTCCACGATGCGCGCGATGATCTCCCGCACGTCGAACGGCGTGCGCGGGCTCACGGGTATCACGCCGTACAGCTCCTCGTCGTCGTTCAGCGGCGGCGCTGCGCTTCCGGCGCGGCGTATTTCAGGGCCTCCGCCGAGATTGGCCACCGCGCGCCGCGCGAGCTCGAGCGCATGGCGGTCGTTCTCGGCATAGTGGTCCGCGACGCCGGAGAGGCGCGTGTGCACGTCCGCCCCGCCCAGCTCTTCCGCGGTCTCGACTTCGCCGGTCGCGGCTTTCACCAGGGGCGGACCCGCCAGAAAAATCGTGCCCTGGTTCTTGACGATGATCGCCTCATCCGCCATCGCCGGCACGTAGGCGCCGCCGGCCGTGCAAGAGCCCATCACGCAGGCGATCTGCGCGACTCCCGCCGCCGACATGTTCGCCTGGTTGTAGAAGATGCGCCCGAAATGCTCGCGGTCCGGGAAGACCTCGTCCTGGCTCGGCAGGTGGGCGCCGCCCGAATCGACGAGGTAGACGCAGGGCAGCCGGTTCTCCAGCGCGATTTCCTGCGCCCGCAGGTGCTTCTTCACCGTGAGCGGATAGTAGGTGCCGCCCTTGACGGTCGCGTCGTTCGCGACGATGACGCAATCCCGGCCGGATACGCGCCCGACGCCGGTGATGATCCCAGCCGCGGGAACGGGCTCGTCGTACACCTCCCAGGCAGCGAGAGGGGAGAGCTCGAGAAACGGTGCTTCCCGGTCGAGCAGCGCGACCACCCGCTCTCGCGGCAGCAGCTTGCCGCGGCTTTCATGCCTCGCGCGCGCGGCGGCGTCTCCGCCTTCGCGCGCGCGGGCGATCCGCGCGTTCAACTCCTCGACCTGCGCGCGCATGCTCTCGGCAGCGGCCTTGAATTCGGCGCTGGTGGTCTTGAGCTTCGACTTGATTACGCTCACAGCCGCGCAAGCTCGGCTTGATAGGCAGGCAAGGCATCGTCGCCGAAGCAGGCAAACAGGATCTTCTCCATACCGGCGTCGCGAGCGAGAAAATCCGAGCACTCGCGCACCGCGATGTGCACCGCTTTGTCGAGCGGATAGCCGTAGACGCCGCAACTGATGGCGGGAAAGGCGATGATCTTCAACCCGTGCGCGGCAGCGAGCTCGAGGCTCTCCCGGTAGCACGAGGCGAGCAGCTCCGGCTCGCCGCGCGTGCCGCCGTTCCAGACCGGCCCGACCGTGTGGATCACGTGCTTCGCGGGGAGCTTGTGGCCACTGGTGATCTTCGCCTGCCCCGTGGGACATCCGCCCAGCTTGCGGCACTCTGCCAGGAGCTCGGGCCCGGCTGCCCGATGGATGGCGCCGTCCACGCCGCCGCCGCCGAGGAGCGTCGTGTTGGCCGCGTTGACGATTGCGTCCACCGCGAGGGTGACGATGTTGACCTGCCTGGCTTCGAGCCTGTCGCGCATCTCCGTGCTTACCATCCTCCGGTCTGCAGCCAGCGCTCGACCTGGTCCAGGCGGTCGGATCCCCAGAACGGCTCGCCGTCCACCACGATGTAGGGCGAGCCGAATACCCCGCGCTCGATCGCGGCATCCACCTCGATTCTGAGGCGCTCCTTTACCGCGGCGTCGTTCATCGCCTGCGCCAGCTCGGCCTTGTCCACTCCCAGCTTGGCCGCCACGTTTCCGGTCACCTCCGGATTGGAGATGTCGCGGTCCTCGGCGAAGTAGGCGTGATAGAGCGCCCGCGCGAGCTTTTTCGCGCGGGCGGGGTCCCGGTCGCCGAGCCAGTAGAAAGCGCGTGCGGGCGCAGTGGTGGACACCGGAAACTTCGTCGGCAGCTTGAACGGCACGTTGAACAGGCGTGCGCTCCGCGCCAGATCGTGCGCGGCGTAGCTGCCCTTGAGCGGTATCGTCGTCAGCGGCTGCTGGCCGTTCAACTTGAACACTGCTCCCAGCAGGATCGGCCGCCATGTCACCGTGCGGTCGTGCTTCGCGGCCAGGTCCTCGATTTTCGTCGCCGCGAAGTAGCCGTACGGGGAAGAAAAATCAAAATAGAAATCGATCGGGTTTGCCATGGGTCCCTCCCGAGCTAGAGCCGTTCAAGCGCTATCGCGGTCGCTTCGCCGCCGCCGATGCATAGCGCCGCAATGCCTCGCTTCACTTCGTATTTTTCCAGGGCCGCGAGCAGCGTCACCATGATACGCGCGCCCGACGCGCCGATCGGGTGGCCCAGCGCGCATGCGCCGCCGTGCACGTTTACCTTCTCGTGGGGCAGATCGAGATCGTGCATCGCGGCCATGGCGACGACCGCAAACGCCTCGTTGATCTCGAAGAGGTCCGTGGTCTTCGCGTCCCAGCCGGTCTTCTCGAAGAGCTTGCGGATGGCGCCGATCGGCGCCGTCGTGAACCATTGCGGCTCCTGCGAATGCGTGGCGTAGCCGGCGATGGATGCGAGCGGGGCGATGCCGCGCCGGATGGCCTCGGAGCGTTTCATGAGCACCAGCGCCGCCGCGCCGTCGGAGATCGAGCTCGAATTGGCCGCGGTCACCGTCCCATCCTTGCGGAAAGCGGGCCTCAACTGCGGGATCCGGTCCGGGTTTGCCTTGAGCGGCTGCTCGTCGGTGCGCACCATCGCCCCTGCCTTGTCGCCGGGGATGCCGACGGGCACGATCTCGCCCGCGAAGGCGCCCGTCCGTATCGCCTCCTGAGCGCGGGTGAGGGAGGCGATCGCGTAGCGATCCTGCGCTTCGCGAGTGAACCGGTACTGGCCCGCGCAGTCCTCGGCAAAAGTCCCCATCAAACGCCCGCGGTCGTACGCGTCCTCCAGGCCGTCGAGGAACATGTGGTCTTTCACCTCGCCGTGGCCCAGCCGCAGGCCGGCGCGTGCCTTCGGCAGGAGATAGGGCGCGTTGCTCATGCTCTCCATACCGCCCGCGATCATCACATCGTTAGTCCCCAGCGCAACGAGGTCGTGCGCCAGCATTGCCGCCTTCATGCCGGACCCGCACATCTTGTTGATCGTCGTGCAGCCGGTTGCCGGCGGCAGGCCGGCGCCCAGGGCGGCCTGGCGCGCCGGCGCCTGGCCCTGGCCAGCGGGCAGGACGTTGCCCATGATCGCTTCCTGCACGTCCTCGCGGACGACGCCCGAACGCTCGACCGCGGCCCGGATCGCCGCCGCGCCGAGTTCAGGCGCAGTAACCGACTTGAGGTCGCCCATGAATCCGCCCATGGGCGTGCGGGCGGCGCCGACGATGACTACGGGGTCGTCATGCATGTGTAAAAGGCAAGCACCAATGCTCAAGCCTCAAATTCCAAGCGCGTTTGTGATTTGGCATTTGGTGCTTGATGATTGCTCTTCAACGGCGGAGCGAGGCGAGCCGGTCCAGGCATTCCAGCGTTTCCGCTTCCAGCGTGGCGATGAGTTGGCCCGCGGGCAGCGCGCGCGACAGGGGCGCCGCCTGCCCCGCCCACATCGCCACGAAGTCCGGATTGCCGGCTTTGCCCGAGGCCGCGCGCAGCTTGCCGGTCAGGGCATTCTGCGCGGGGAACGGCAGCTGCGGCGCATCCCGCATCTCGCGATTGAAGCGGTTGGCGAGTCCGCGCGCCGGCTTGCCCGAGAACTTCTCGGTGATGACCGTGGTGTCTTCCCGCGCGGCGAGCAGGCCGTCCTTGTGCACCTGCGGCGCACCGCTCTCGGGGCAGGGAATGAAGGCGGTGCCGAGCTGGGCCGCCTGCGCGCCGAGAGCGAGTGCGGCCGCGATGCCGGCGCCGTCCATGATCCCGCCCGCCGCAACGACCGGCGTTTTCACGCGGCACACGATCATACGAACCAGGGCGAGAGTGCCCGTCATGGATTCGTAGGGATTGCGCAGGTAGCTGCCGCGGTGGCCGCCCGCCTCCGCGCCTTGCGCGACGATGAAGTCCACCCCGAGCGCCTCGAGCCGCTCGGCTTCCGCCACGCAATTCGCGCTGCCGCCGACCTTGATGCCCTGTGACTGGAACCGGCGCACTCGCTCCGCCGGCAGGTCGCCGAGGTGGCTGCTGAATACGGCGGGGCGGATGGCTTCGATCGCGCGCAACTGCGCTTCCAGGTCCGGGGCGTACGGCGCGCGCACCGGCTCGGGGGCAGGCAGGCCGAGCGACTGGTAGTAGCCGGCGACGGCATCGAGCGCCCCGCGTTGCGCCGCCGCGTCCACTGCCGGGGGCTGCGAGACGACGAACAGGTTCACGTTGAACGGCAGATCGGTTTGCGCGCGCACGGCCTCGGCGTCGCGCTGCATCGCCTCGGGCTGGGAATAGGCGGCGCCGAGCGATCCGAGTCCCCCGGCCTTGCAGACCGCGGCCGCCATTTCCGGCGTGGCCGCGCTCGCCATGGGCGCCTGAATGATCGGGAGGCGGATCCCGAGCCGGTCGCAGAGGGGGGTCTGTAATCTGTTCATGATTCAGTAAGTTATCTCATCAGTTAGCGATCACTTCACGTATTGCCTATCTCGTTTCATCAAACAACTCACGCCCGATCAGCCAGCGTCGAATCCTGAAGTCCCAGCTTTGGCATTTGGTCTCGGCCGCCGCTGAAGCGGCTTAACATGCGCAATTCGCATGTTAGCCTCGCCCAAATCGCGGCGGGCTACTCGGTCTGTCCTAGCGCGTCTCATCGAATAGCTCTCGACCAATCAGCCACCGCCGGATCTCCGACGTGCCCGCCCCGATCTCATACAGCTTGGCGTCGCGCAGCAAGCGGCCGGTGGGCGCATCGTTGATGTAACCCGTGCCGCCCAGGCACTGTATCGCTTCGAGCGCCATCCACGTTGCACGCTCCGCCGCATACAGTATGGCCCCGGCCGCATCCTTGCGGGTGACTTCGTTGCGGTCGCACGCGCGCGCCACCGCGTAGACGTAGGCTCGGCACGCGTTCAGCGTGACGTACATATCGGCGAGCTTGCCCTGCATCAGCTGGAATTCGCCGATCGGCCGATCGAACTGCTTGCGCTCATGGAGGTAGGGCAGCACGGCGTCGAGGCACGCCTGCATGATCCCGACCGGGCCGCCGGCGAGCACCGCCCGCTCGTAGTCCAGGCCGCTCATCAGCACTTCGACGCCCTTGCCCACGGCGCCCAGCACGTTTTCCTCCGGCACCTCGCAATCCTCGAACACCAGCTCCGAGGTGTTCGATCCGCGCATGCCGAGCTTGTCGAGCTTCTGCGCGGTGGAAAAACCCTTCCATTCCTTTTCCACGATGAAGGCTGTGATGCCGCGCGCCCCGGCCGCCGCATCGGTCTTCGCGTAGACCACCAGCACGTCGGCGTCGGGTCCGTTGGTGATCCACATCTTGGTGCCGTTCAAGACATAACGGCTGCCCCGTTTCTCCGCGCGCAGCTTCATGCCGACCACGTCCGAACCGGCGGAATGCTCGCTCATCGCGAGCGCGCCCACGTGCTCGCCGCTCACGAGCCCTGACAGATAGCGCCTCTTTTGAGCCGCGGAACCGTTGCGCCGGATCTGGTTGACGCACAGGTTGGAGTGCGCGCCGTAGGAAAGCCCGACGGCGGCGGAGGCCCGGCTCACTTCCTCCATCGCGACCACGTGCGCGAGATAGCCCATGTTCGCGCCGCCGTACTCCTCCTCGACGGTGATGCCGAGCAGCCCCAGGTCTCCCAGCAGTGGCCACAGGTCGCGGGGAAACTCGTTGTCGCGGTCGATCCGGGCGGCGCGCGGCGCGATCGCTTCCGCGGCAAAATCCGCAACCGTGGCGCGCAGGATATCGAGGGTTTCGCCCAGCTCGAAGTTGAGGCCCTGGTACGACAAGTTCACCCCCGAATGCAAACTCGATGGAGACAGCGCGCTTACGCGGCAGCCGGGCCGGCTTCCGGCTTGCCCTTGAGGAGACGGCGGCACTGATTGGCGAAGAAATCGATCTCGTTCAGCATCACTTCGATGTCCTCCCGTTGCTGCTCCAGCAGCGCACGGCGCCGTTCCAGCCGTTCCAGAAACACCTCGAGCTGCCGTTGCTCGTCGCGCGACACGTCGTATAGCTCGAAGAGATCCCGGATCTCGGCCAGGCTGAATCCCAGGCGTTTGCCCCGCAGCGCAAGCTTAAGCCGGACCCGGTCCCGGTTGGAGAACACACGGTTTACACCTTCCCGTGCGGGGCTCAGCAAACCCTGGTCTTCGTAATAGCGTATGGTCCGGGTGGTGACCCCGAATTCCCTCGCGAGCTCGGAAATATTGAACTGGGGAATCATTGTGCTATGCAGCAAATCCTAGTAAGATGAAGTAGATGAAGAGCTTGTAGCCTAGCTTACGTTAACGTCAACGTCAACCTTACCGTCAATTGATGTCTTCCCGGCCACAACTCGATATCCAAGGCGAATTGCGGTATCCGTTCGAAGCGCACGCTTCGGGCACCACTCAAGAGATCGCCCCTGGCGTGCTATGGGTGCGCATGCCGCTTCCGTTTGCGCTCGACCATATCAATTTGTGGCTGGTGGCGGACGGCACGCACTGGACGATGGTTGATTGCGGTCTCGCGACGAACACGACCCGGTCTCTGTGGGAGGACATCTTTGCGCGGGACCTCGGCGGGCGCGCGATCGGGCGCGTCATCGTGACCCACTACCATCCCGATCACATCGGACTGGCGGGCTGGTTGAGCGCGAAGTTGAACGTCGTCCCGTGGATGACCCGGGGCGAGTTTCTGACCGCCCACGCAGCCTGTCACAGCGTCGGCGGAACCGGTTACGCGCCGTTGCGCCATTTCTTTGCGCGGCACGGTCTGGCTCCCGCCCGCCTCGAGGCCGCCGGCGTGAAGGACGGCACCTACCGGCGCGGCGTGGAGCCGCTGCCCGAGACGTTTCGCCGCATCCGAAACGGCGATCGTATCGCCATCGGCGATCATTCGTGGCAGGTCATCGTCGGCTACGGGCATGCGCCCGAGCACGCGGCGCTCGCGAGCGGCGGCGCGGGCCTGTTGATAGCCGGCGACATGCTGCTGCCGCGCATTTCAACCAACGTCAGCGTATGGCCCGTCGAACCCGACGGTGACCCGCTCGGCGATTTCCTGGATTCGCTGGACCGGTTCGCCGGGCTGGATGCGGGCACCCTGGTGCTGCCGTCCCACGGGCTGCCGTTTCGGGGCATACCGACGCGCATCGGCCAGCTGAAGGCGCACCACGCCTCGCGCCTGGAGAAACTCGCGGCGGTTTGTGACGGCGAAAAGACTGCGGCAGAATTGATGCCGGCGCTCTTCCGCCGCGAGTTCACCGATTATCAATTGCTGTTCGCGATGGGCGAGACGATCGCGCACCTGAACCATCTCTGGCACAAGGGCGTCGTTCAGCGTATCGCCTGTCCGGATGGACTCTGGCGCTTCGTCCGCGCCGCCTGAAAGGACTCGTTCGTGGCCGTCACCGAGAAACCGACCCCTGTTCCCCCCAATCCGATCGAGCTCGCGCGGCTCTACGGGGACATTGCGCGCAAGAGCGGGGAGATGATGACCCGATTCATGCAGCGGCCGAGAAACGGCACGCGGCCGGGGGCCGACGAGATGGGCGTGGGCCAGGCCTTTTTCAGCGCGTGGATGAAGCTGCTGACCAACCCGGTGAAACTCGCCGAAATGCAGATGAAGCTCTGGCAGGACTATGCGACCCTGTGGCAGAGTTCGATGCGGAAGCTCTTCTGGCAGCCCGCGCAGCCGGCGATCGAGCCGGCGAAAGGCGACCGCCGCTTCAGGCACGAGGACTGGCAGCAGCTCTTCCCGTTCGACTACATCAAGCAGTCGTACCTGATCGCGGCCAGGCACCTCCACGGCACGCTCGGCCACGTCGCCGGGCTCGACGAGCAGACCGCAAAGAAGGTCGATTTCTACACCCGGCAGTACATCGACGCGCTGTCGCCCACGAATTTCGTTCTGACCAATCCCGAGGTGCTGCGCGAAACGGTGGCGAGCGGCGGCCAGAACCTGTTGAAGGGGCTGAACAACCTGCTCGACGATCTCGATCGTGGCGGCGGCAAGCTCCGCGTGAGCATGACCGACGAGAATGCCTTCCGGCTCGGGGAGAACATCGCCACCACGCCCGGCAAGGTGGTCTTTCAGAACGAACTCCTCCAGCTGATCCAGTACGCGCCGACGACGAAGCAGGTGTACCGGCGGCCGCTCCTCGTCGTCCCGCCGTGGATCAACAAGTACTACATCCTCGATCTCCGGGAGAGCAATTCCTTCGTCAAGTGGGCGGTGGGCGAGGGACACACGGTCTTCATCATCTCGTGGGTGAACCCGGACCAGGCGCTCGCGGGCAAGGGCTTCGACGACTATCTCACCGCGGGAACGCTGGCCGCGATGGACGCGGTGGAGGAGGCGACCGGCGAGCGGCAGTTGAACGTCATCGGCTACTGCCTCGGCGGCACGCTGGTCGCCGCCACGCTGGGCTACCTCGCCGCGAAGAAGAGCGATCGCGTGGCCGCGTGCACGTTTTTCGCGTCCTTCATCGATTTCGAGGAGGCCGGCGAGCTCGAAGTTTTCATAGACGAGCCGCAGGTGAAGGCACTCGAAAAGCGCATGGAGGAGCACGGCGGCTATCTCGAGGGCAGCGAGATGGCGACCACGTTCAACATGCTGCGCTCGAACGATCTCATCTGGTCGTTCGTGGTCAACAACTACCTGATGGGGCGCAATCCCTTCCCGTTCGACCTGCTCTACTGGAACTCCGACTCGACGCGCATGCCGGCGGCGATGCACAGCTTCTACCTGCGCAAGATGTACCTGCAGAACCTGCTAAGGGAGCCGGGCGGGATTATATTGAACGGCGTGCCTATCGACGTCTCGAAGGCCGGCATGCCGCTTTTCTTCGTCGGCACGGTGGAGGACCATATCGTGCCGTGGCGGACAGTCTATGCCGGGGCAGGGCTCTTTCCGGGACCGAAACGCTTCGTGCTCGCCGGCTCGGGGCACATCGCCGGTATCGTGAATCCACCGTCCGCGAACAAGTACCACTACTGGACGAACGACAAGCTCCCGGGCGATCCCGAGCAGTGGTTGAAGGGCGCGCGCCAGCAACCCGGATCGTGGTGGACGGATTGGGGACAATGGGTCGCGGGGCATGGCGGCGGCAAGGTGCCGGCGCGCGTGCCGGGCAAGGGCGGCTTGAAGGCGATCGAAGACGCGCCGGGTTCCTACGTGCGGGCGCGCGCGGACGTTAAGAACGCACCGAAGGTCGAACCGCGGAGACGCGAAGGCGCAGAGAAGGTCAAAGTCAAGTAGAGCTCAGCTCAAGAAACGGCGATACCGGCGTAAATGCGTATCGAAGGTAATGCGTTCCTGGTGACCGGCGGCGCCTCCGGACTCGGCGCCGCAACCGTGCGCCGGCTGGCGGCGGGCGGCGCGAACGTCGCGATCGTGGATATGCAGGAGCAAGCGGGCGCAAAGCTCGCCGGGGAAATCGGCCCGCGGGGAATCTTCGCCGCTGCCGACGTCACGAGCGAGGAGCAGGTAGCGGGGGCCATCGAGGCTGCGCGGAGTGCGTTCGGCGTCCTGCGCGGCGCGGTGAATTGCGCCGGCATCGCGACCGGCGAGCGCATCCTCGGCAGGAATGGCCCGCACCGGCTCGCGACGTTCCGCCGGGCTGTGGAGATCAATCTCGTCGGCACGTTCAACGTCCTGCGGCTCGCGGCGCAGGCGATCGCGGAGTGCGCGCCCGATCCCGAAGGCGAGCGCGGCGTCATCATCAACACTGCCTCCGTCGCTGCGTACGAAGGCCAGACCGGCCAGGCGGCATACGGCGCGTCGAAAGCGGGGGTCGCGGGCTTGACGCTGCCGGCCGCGCGCGAGCTCGCGCGGCTCGGCATCAGGGTGGTGGCGATCGCGCCGGGAATATTCGAAACACCCATGATGGCGGGCATGAGCGAAGAGGTGCAGGCGTCGCTCGCGGCGCAGGTGCCTTTTCCCTCGCGGCTTGGCCGGCCCGAGGAATACGCGGCGCTGGTCGAGCACATCGTCGGGAACGCGATGCTGAACGGGGAAGTGATCCGGCTCGATGGAGCGTTGCGCATGGCCGCCAAATAGGCCCCGAGCTGGAAGCTGGTAGCCGTCTCTCTCATGCACATTCCGGTGCACGCGTGCACCATGCAGGAACACACGCGCATTCTTCGTTTCTTTCCGCAACGCAGCATGGAATCCACGTAGTCGAGGGGACTATAATTTCCCTCCCCGGGGCGCCGCCTGGCTGAGCCAATCGTCGCCTGAATTGGCTTCAAATATTGGATCTCACTTAAGGATTTTGTTCGCGGCGAAGTCGGAACAAAATCCTCACCGAAGGTGCACCATGGACATGCGAGACATACAGCCCGACGTCGATCCGCAGGAAACACGGGAGTGGCTCGAGGCGCTCGATTCTGTGCTGGAGCGCGAAGGGCCGGCGCGCGCGAATTTTCTGCTGGAAAGGCTGGTCGAGAAGGCCCGCCAGTCCGGGGCCTACATTCCGTACAACGCCAACACCGCCTATCTCAACACGATCCCGTTCTCGCAGGAGCAGCGTTCCCCCGGCGACGCGGAGCTCGAGCACAAGCTCCGCTCGCTCGTGCGCTGGAACGCGATGGCGATGGTGGTGCGTGCGAACAAGGAGTCTTCCGAGCTGGGCGGGCACATCGCGAGCTTCGCTTCGGCAGCCACGCTGTATGACGTCGGGTTCAACCACTTCTTCCGCGCCGCCAACGAAAGCTTCGGCGGAGACCTCGTCTACTTCCAGGGCCATTCCGCTCCCGGCATCTACGCGCGCGCCTATCTCGAGGGACGCATCAGCGAGGAGCAGCTGAATAATTTCCGCCAGGAGGTGGGCGGCAAAGGGCTTTCCTCCTATCCGCACCCGTGGCTCATGCCCGACTTCTGGCAGTTCCCGACGGTATCCATGGGGCTCGGACCGATCATGGCGATCTACCAGGCGCGCTTCATGCGCTACCTCAAGGACCGCGCGCATCTCGCGCCCGAGGGACGCAAGGTCTGGGCGTTCATGGGCGACGGCGAGATGGACGAGCCCGAATCCCTGGGCGCGATCTCGCTCGCCGCCCGCGAGAAGCTCGACAACCTCATCTTCGTCGTCAACTGCAACCTGCAGCGGCTCGACGGCCCGGTGCGCGGCAACGGCAAGATCATCCAGGAGCTGGAGGCGGAATTCCGCGGCGCGGGCTGGAACGTGATCAAGGTGATCTGGGGCTCGTACTGGGATCCGCTCATCATGCGCGACACGAAGGGCCTGCTGCTGAAGCGCATGGAAGAGGCGGTCGACGGAGAGTACCAGGCGTTCAAGTCCCACGACGGGGCTTTCGTGCGCAAGCATTTCTTCGGCAAGTACCCGGAGCTGCTCGAGATGGTCGCGCACATGCCCGACGATGAGATCTGGCGGTTGAACCGCGGCGGACACGACCCGCACAAGATCTATGCCGCGTACGCGGCCGCGATGAAGCACCAGGGACAGCCGACGGTGATACTCGCCAAGACCATCAAGGGCTACGGCATGGGCGAGGCCGGCGAAGGCCAGAACATCACCCATCAGCAGAAGAAGATGGGCACCTCCAACATCAAGGCCTTCCGCGACCGCTTCGGCGTGGATATCCCGGACGAAAAGCTGGAGGAAGTCCCGTTCATCAAGCCGCCCGACACGAGCCCCGAGATGAAATACCTGAAGGAGCGCGTGCAGGCGATGGGCGGCAGCCTGCCTGCGCGCCGGCGCAAGGCGCAATCGCTGGAGGTGCCGCCGCTCTCCGCCTTCGACCAGGTGCTGAAGGGCACCGACGGGCGCGAGATCTCCACCACCATGGCGTTCGTGCGCATATTGAACGCGATCATCCGCGACAAGGCGATCGGCAAGCTCGTCGTGCCCATCGTGCCGGACGAGTCGCGCACCTTCGGCATGGAAGGCATGTTCCGCCAGCTCGGCATCTATTCACACGTCGGGCAGCTTTACACGCCGCAGGACGCCGACCAGCTCATGTACTACAAGGAGGACAAGAACGGGCAGATCCTGCAGGAGGGCATTTGCGAGGCGGGCGGAATGTGCTCGTGGATCGCCGCGGCGACCTCGTACGCCATCCACGGCCATCCGATGATCCCGTTCTTCATCTACTACTCGATGTTCGGCTTCCAGCGCGTGGGCGATCTCGCATGGGCGGCAGGTGACATGCGCGCGCGGGGTTTCCTGCTGGGCGGCACTGCGGGGCGCACGACGCTGAACGGCGAGGGGCTGCAGCATGAGGACGGCCACAGCCACCTCTTCGCGTCCACCATTCCGAACTGCGTGTCGTACGATCCCACGTTCGCCTACGAGCTGGCGGTCATCATCCAGGACGGGCTGCGCCGCATGTACCGCGAGCAGGAGGACGTGTTCTATTACATCACGGTGATGAACGAGAACTACGTCCATCCCGCCATGCCGGAAGGCGTGGAAAGCGGGATTCTGCGCGGGATGTATCTCTACTCGAAGGGCGCCGCGGCCAGGAACCGGCTCAAGGTGCAGCTGCTCGGCAGCGGCACGATACTGCGTGAAGTCATCGCGGCCGCGGAGCTGCTGGAAAAGGACTTCGACGTTTCGGCCGACATCTGGAGCGTCACGAGCTTCAACGAGCTGCGGCGCGACGGCGTCGAGACGGCGCGCTGGAACACGCTGCACCCGGAGGCCGAGCCGCGGCGCTGCTACGTCGAGCAATGCCTGCGGGATCACGACGGGCCCGTCGTCGCGTCGACGGATTACATGAGGACCTATGCCGAGCAGATCCGGGCGTTCCTGCCCCAGCCCGCGCGCTACAACGTGCTGGGCACCGACGGCTTCGGCCGCTCGGACACGCGGCGGGCGCTGCGCCGCTTCTTCGAGGTGGACCGCCACTACGTTGCGGTCGCTGCGTTGAAGGCGCTGGCCGACCAGGAAGCGCTGCCGCAGAAGAAGGTCACCGAGGCGATCGTCAAATACGGCGTCGACCCGGAGAAGCCCAATCCTGTGCGCGTCTGAACAGCGTGACCAGTGACCAGTGACCAGTGACCGGTAACATCAGGCACGCAATGCCAAAATGAAGATTCTGCACGGGTTACGAGTCACGAGTCACGGGTCACATCTTCCGCGATGAGCGAAGTCATAGAAGTCAAGATCCCCGACATCGGGGACTTCAAGAACATCCCGGTGATCGAGGTGCTGGTGAAGCCGGGCGATTCCGTGAGCAAGGAGGACCCGCTCGTCTCGCTGGAATCCGACAAGGCGACGATGGAAGTTCCGTCGCCCGCGGCCGGCGTGGTGAAGGAGTTGAAGCTCAAGGTCGGCGACAAGGTTTCCGAAGGCACGGCAGTATTGACGCTGGCTACTTCCGACGGCGCCGGCGCGGCTCAGCCGGCCGCGGACAGCAAGCCAGCCCCGGCTGCGCCCGCTCCGCCATCGGCAAGGAAGGATCCCGCCGTTCCGCCGTCCGACAAGGGAAGGGCCGATGTCCCGCAACCTTCGGCCGACAGGGAGGCGCCGCGCAATCCCGCCGCGCTGTCGACCGTCAGTCGCGAGTCGTCATCCGCCGCGGGCTCCGTCGACGAAGAAGGCTTCGCGCACGCGCACGCGAGCCCCTCGGTACGCCGTTTCGCGCGCGAGCTGGGCGTGGATCTCGGTCGCGTCAAGGGCAGCGGCCCCAGCGACCGCATCCTCAAGGAGGACGTGCAGAATCATGTAAAGCACGAGCTTGCGCGCCCGCGCGGCGCGGAAGGCGGCGGCGGCCTGGGCTTCAACCTGCCGCCCCTGCAGCCGGTGGATTTCGCGAAGTTCGGCCCGGTGGCGACGAAGCCCCTGTCGCGCATCAAGAAGCTTTCGGGCGCGTTCCTGCACCGCAACTGGCTCGCCATCCCCCACATCACGCAGCACGACGATGCCGATATCACCGAGCTGGAGGCGTTCCGCAAATCGCAGGCCGAGGAAGCGAAGAAGAGCGGCATCAAGTTCACGATGCTCGGATTCCTTCTCAAGGCGTCGGTGGTGGCGCTCAAGCAGTTCCCGGACTTCAATTCGTCGCTCTCGCCCGACGGAGACAGCCTGATCGTGAAGAGCTACTACCACGTTGGCGTCGCGGTCGACACGCCGAACGGGCTCGTGGTGCCGGTCATTCGCGACGTCGACAAGAAGGGGCTCCTCGAGCTCGCGAAGGACCTGGGCGAAGTGAGCGAGCGCATGCGGGCGGGCAAGGTAGCGCCCGCCGACGTGCAGGGCGGCTGCTTCTCGATATCGAGCCTCGGCGGCATCGGCGGCACCCACTTCACGCCGATCATCAACGCGCCCGAGGTGGCGATACTGGGCGTCGGCAAGTCGGTGATGAAGCCGGTCTGGAACGGCAACGAGTTCCAGCCACGGCTGATGCTGCCGTTGTCGCTCTCCTACGACCACCGCGTCATCGACGGCGCACAGGGCGCGCGCTTCATCTCGTTCCTCGCCGGCGTGCTGTCGGATATACGAAGGCTTGTCCTGTGATCCGTCAGGCGTCAGGCGTCAGGCGTCAGGCGTCCCTGCAGCGATTCATCAGGTTTTCGCTTCACGCTTCACGCTTCGCGCTTCACCGGGGCCGTTGAGCCGTGGCCACGGCCCCAGTTGGCATCCTGGGCGGCACCTTCGACCCGATACACCTGGGTCACCTGCGCCTCGCGGAAGAGGTGGCGCAGACGCTGCGACTTTCCGAGGTGCGGTTCGTGCCCAGCGGCACGCCGCCGCATCGCGCCGCGCCGCGCACGCCGACCGCGCACCGGCTGGCCATGGTGCGGCTGGCGGCGTCGGGGAACGCGCTGTTCAAGGTGGACGAGCGGGAGGTGCGGCGAGCGGGGCCGGCCTACACCTTCGACACGCTGACCGAGATACGCGCCGAGGCGGGAGCGGATCTTCCGCTGGTGCTGCTGGTCGGCGCCGACGCGTTTCTCGATTTTGCCGCATGGCACCGCTGGCACGAGGTGTTCGGGCTTGCGCACATCGCGGTCGCGCACCGCCCGGGCTTTCCCGTCGAGCGCTGGCGCGAGGCGATGCCGCAGCCGCTGGCGCGCGAATACGCCGCGCGGCTCATGCGGCAGCCGCTGGCGGTGCACCTGGCGCCCGCCGGGGGCATCGTGGTGATACCGTTCACGGCGCTCGATATTTCGGCTACCGCGATACGCGAGCTCGTGCGCACCGGCGGCAGCCCGCGTTATTTGCTCCCCGATCCGGTTCTCGATTATATTCGGACCGAAGCTTTGTACACCGGAGGATGATGAGAGCTGGCAAGCTGCTGAACGCCACCGTCGCGGCGCTCGAGGACATCAAGGCGCGCGATATCGTGGTGCTGGACGTGAGGCGCCTCACGGCGCTGTTCGACAGGGTCGTTATCGCCAGCGCGGATTCCGCCCGGCAGGGAAGAGCGCTTTCCGACAACCTCCAGGGAAAGCTGAAGGCGCTGGGGGCGAAGATCTACGGCGTGGAGGGCGAGCAGACGGGAGAGTGGATACTGGTGGACCTGGGCGAGATCGTCGTCCACATCATGCAGCCCGCCATCCGCAGGTACTACAACCTCGAAGAGTTGTGGTCGCCAGCGCCCAAGGCGCGCCGGCGCAAGGCGCGCGTCGCTACCCCCTGAAAACGCTCCTGGCCACAGATGAAGCTGCTCGTCGTGGCGGTGGGCACGCGCATGCCGGTGTGGGTGGACGCCGGGTTCGGCGAGTACGCGCGGCGCATGCCGCGCGACGCGCGCCTCGAGCTCGCGGAGGTCAAAGCGGAAAGCCGCGGCGCCGGCCGCGCAGTCGAGCGCCTGCTCGAAGCCGAGGAGAAGCGCATACTCGCGGCCATCCCCGCCGGAAGTCTCAGGATAACGCTGGACGAGCGCGGCACGCTGCTCGCGACGGCGGAACTCGCGAGCCGGATCGAGCGCTGGCGTCACACCGGGTCCGACCTCGCATTCATCATCGGAGGCCCGGACGGCCTCGCGGAACGCCTTAAGCGCGCCGCGGCCTTCAAGTGGTCTCTCACACCGCTTACACTCCCGCACGGGCTGGCGCGCGTGGTGCTCGCCGAGCAGCTTTATAGAGCCGTGTCGATACTGCACAATCACCCGTACCATAGGGACTAGGGACCAGGGATGCCCCCTTCACCGAACCCCATCACGCAGTCGCGGTTGACCGGCGGCGACAACCGCATCTACCTCGCCTCCCGCAGCCCGCGCCGGCGCGAGCTGCTGAAGCAGATCGGCGTCAGCTTCGAATCGCTGCTGGTGCGCGAGGACCTGCGGCGCGGCGTGGACGTGGACGAGACACCGCTGCCGGAGGAGTCCGCCGGCATCTACGTGCTGCGCATCGCGCGCGCCAAGGTCGCGATCGCGCTGCAGCAGATCGCGCAGCGGGCGCTGCCCCAGAAGCCGGTGCTCGCCGCGGACACGACGATCGTGTTCGACGACCGTATCATCGGCAAGCCCGAAGACGGCCAGGATGCGGTGCGGATGCTGCGCTCCCTCTCGGGCCGCGAGCACCAGGTGTTGACGGCGGTGGCGCTTGCGCTCAGGGAGCAGGTCGAGACGCAGATCTCCGTATCCAGCGTGTGGTTTCGCGAGCTCGACGACGCCGAGATCCGGCGCTACGTCGCGAGCGGCGAGCCGCTCGACAAGGCCGGCGCCTACGCGATCCAGGGGCGCGGGGCGGCGTTCGTCACCCGGATCGAGGGAAGCTATTCGGGCATCATGGGATTGCCGCTGGCGGAAACCGCGGACCTGCTGCAGCGGTTCAGCATTCCTGTCCTGTAGCAGCAGCCATGGCGGTCACCGAAGAAATCCTCATCAACGTCACGCCGCAGGAAACGCGGGTCGCGGTGATCGAGCAGGGCGTGACGCAGGAAGTCCACGTCGAGCGCGCCTCCGCGCGCGGGATGGTCGGAAACATCTACATGGGGCGCGTGATCCGCGTGCTGCCCGGAATGCAGTCGGCCTTTATCGACATCGGCGGGGAGCGCGCTGCCTTCCTGCACGTGCACGACATCTGGGCGAACCGCAACGGGACCGACGCTTCGCGCCCGATCGAACGGCTGCTCGCCGAGGGGCAGAATCTGGTCGTGCAGGTCGTGAAGGACCCGATCGGGACCAAGGGCGCGCGGCTTTCGACGCAGATCAGCATAGCCGGGCGCTTCCTGGTGCACCTGCCGCAGGACTCCCACATCGGCATCTCCCAACGCATCGAGGACGAGGAGGAGCGCGCGCACCTGCGCGAGAAGCTGCAGCTGCTGCTGCCGCCGGAAGAGAAGGGAGGATTCATCATCCGCACGATGGCCGAGGCCGCTTCCGACCGGGAGCTCTCCATCGACGTCGAGTACCTGCGCAAGCTGTGGCGCGGCATCCAGGAGAAGGCCGCGGGCTCCGGCGCGCTCACGCTGCTCTACCAGGACCTCGATCTTGCCCAGCGCGTGCTGCGCGATTTCGTGCACGAGGAGACCGCGCGCATCATGGTCGATTCGCGCGAGACCCACGAGCGGATGCTGGCGTTCGCCGGGGAGTTCACGCCGAACGTGGCCGAGCGCGTCCAGCACTACCAGGGCGAGCGGCCGCTCTTCGACCTGTACGGCGTCGAGGACGAGATCGAGAGGTCGCTGGCGGGCCGGGTCGATCTCAAGTCCGGCGGCTACCTCATCATCGACCAGACCGAGGCGCTCACCACGATAGACGTCAACACCGGCGGCTTCGTCGGGGGGCGCAGCTTCGACGAAACGATATTCAAGACCAATCTCGAGGCGGCGCAGGTGATCGCGCGCCAGCTGCGGGTGAGAAATCTCGGCGGCATCATCATCATCGATTTCATCGACATGCAGACCGAGGACCACAAGAACGCGGTCCTGAACGAGTTCCGCAAGGCGCTCGCGCGCGATCGCACGCGCATGACCGTGAACGGCTTTACGCAGCTGGGGCTGGTCGAAATGACGCGCAAGCGCACGCGCGAGTCCCTCGCTCACGTGCTGTGCGAGCCGTGCCCGACCTGCGCGGGCCGGGGCGAGCTGAAGACCGCGCAGACGATCTGCTACCAGATTCTGCGCGAGCTCCTGCGCGAGGCGCGGCAGTTCAGCGCGCGCGAATTCCGCATCTTCGCCGCGCAGCAGGTCATCGACATGTTCCTCGACGAGGAATCGCAGGCGCTTGCCATGCTCTCCGATTTCATCGGCAAGCCCGTCTCGCTCCAGGTCGAGACCGCCTACAACCAGGAGCAGTTCGACATTATCCTGATGTAGAACGCCGGAGCGCGGAGCAGGGGCCCCGGTTTCCGGGGATGCGACCGCGCAGGCGGAAAAGCGGCCGACATGAAGACTCCTGCACTTGCGATCCTCTGACAGAGGCCGCGGGAGCGTCTCAGATGAGGCGTGCCGGGATCGCCTGCCGGACCGCGCGCTAGCCAGAACGAAAACGCGGGCGTAAGCTATTTGTACCCACGCCACCGGCGTGAATAAAAGCTTCGGAGGACAGGAGCTTGCCGCGCGCAGGGCGGTAAACACGCGAGGAGGCAACGATGACACCGACAGCGCTGCGCAGCACCGTCTTCATACTCGCAGCAGGATTGGCGGATCTGCTGGCGTTCACGCACGATACCCATGCCGCGGACAAGTACCCCACCCGACCGATCCGCATCGTACAGGGATTCTCCGCGGGCGGCGTCAGCGATACGCTCGCGCGCATCGCCGGCGAAAAGCTCGGCGAGCGCCTCGGCCAGCCGGTCGTGGTCGAGGGGCGTTCGGGCGGCGGCGGCATCGTCGGCATGACGACGGTGGCCGAGGCGACACCCGACGGTTACACGCTGCTCCTCGGCCAGACGTCGATCACGATAGCCAACAGTCGCACGGACAAACCGCGCTTCGATCCGATGAAGGAGTTCGTGCCGGTCAGCATGTTCGGCACCGCACCGTCGATCCTGCTCGCGCATCCGTCGGCGCCAATCAAGTCCGTGAAGGACCTGATCGCCCTGGCGAAGGCGAAGCCGGGGACGGTGAACTGCGCGACCTCGGGCATAGGCACGACCAACGACCTGGGCGTTCACCTACTCAACTCCATGACGGGCGGCAAGATCGTGCCCGTGCCCTACAAGGGCTCGGGACCGTCGATGAACGCGGCGCTGGGCAACGAGACTCCGCTGAGCTTCGCGCCGCTCCTGCCCGCCATTCCCCATGTCCAGAACCGGCGGCTCGTGCCGCTGGGGATGAGCGGCCTGAAACGCAACCCCGTGCTTCCCGACGTGCCCGCGATCGCGGAGGAGGTTCCCGGCTACCAGGCGGACGGCTTTTTCGGCATCGTCGCCTCCCGCAAGGTGCCGAAGCCGATCATCGAGCGGCTGCACCGCGAGTTCAATGCCGTACTGGCGCTGCCGGAAATCCAGAAAAACTTTACGCGGCAGGGACTGGAAATCGAGATCATGACGATTCCCCAGTTCGCCGAATTCCTCGAGCGCGACGCGAAAAGGTGGTCCGAACTGGTGCGCAAGGCGGGGCTCGTTTTCTGAGCCCTCAGAGGAGCCGCATGATGTGTACCTCCGCGAACGCGATCGGGACCATCAGCAGGAGCTGGCAGGCGATGACGACGAAGAGCGGCGACAGGTCCACGTTGCCGATGGGCGGAACGAACCGCCGGAACACCCGCAGGAAGGGGCGCGACAGGCTGTTCAGAAGCGGCATCACCGGACTGTAAGGATTCATCCAGGTCAGCACGGCCTGCACGATGACCACGACCATCACGATGTAGATCAGGAGTTTTGCCAGCACCAGGGCGGCCATCAGGACGAGCGCGGCGAACGCAAGCCCTGCCTGGGGTCCGAACTGGTGGCCCTTGATCTGGAGCACGATGGCGAGCTCGATCAGCTGGAGGAGCCACGCCAGCGCCAGCGTCGCGAGGTCGAGTCCCCACAGCCCCGGAATCACGCGGCGCGCCGGCCGCACCATCCAGTCCGTGAGTGCGTTCAGGAAATCCGACAGGGGATTGCGCAGGGGCGCGCGCGCCCACTGCATGAAAAAGCGCAGCAGCAGCGCCACCGTGAACAGATCGAACGCGGTGTTGACCAGGAATATGAGTGCCGCGGAAACCAAGCGTTACTCCCTGCCCAACTCGTCACCCAGCTCGCGCGAGCGCTCCGCGGCGGCCCGCACGGCCCGGACGATCGCTTCCTTGACGCGGTCCGCCTCCAGAGCCTTCAGGGCGCGCTCGGTGGTGCCGCCCTTCGACGTTACCCGCTCCCGCAGCGTGGCGACAGGATCGCTGCTTCCGAGGGCGAGCCGCGCCGCGCCGGAAAAAGTCTCCATGGCGAGCTGGCGCGCGGTCTCCGCCGGCAGCCCGAGCTCCTTCGCGGCCTGCTCGAGCGCCTCGATGAAGTAGTAGACGTAGGCAGGGCCGCTGCCCGACACGGCGGTGATCGCGTCGAGCAGGTCCTCGCGTTCCACCCACACCGTCCTGCCGACTGCGCCGAGTATGGCTTCGGCGCGGGATCTCTCTTCCGTGCTGACACCATCCGAAGCATAGAGCGCCGAAATACCGGCGCGCACCAGGGCCGGCGTATTGGGCATCACACGCACTAGCCGCCGGTAGTCGCCCAGCCAGCGCCCGAGATCGGCAAGGCGGATGCCCGCTGCAATGGTAATGACGAGCTGGGACGCGAGCCGGGCGCGCAATCCCCGCGCTGTCTCGCGCATCTGCTGCGGCTTGACCGCGATCACGATGCAGTCCGCGACCGCAGCCACCGCATCCAGCGCTGCCCAGGTCGTCACGGCGAACTCGCGCTCCAGCCGCTCGCGCGCCGCGCCCGCGATCTCGACCACGCAGAGGTCCGCGGCAGGCCAGCCCTGAGCGAGCAGGCCGCCGATCATGGCGCTCGCCATGTTGCCGCCGCCGATGAAGGTTACTTTCATTGGAACTGCGTGACCCGTGACCAGTGACCCGTGACTCGAAACAGCATGGCCTCTATGTTATCAGTCGCGGCGGCGACGACCGGCACCGGTCACCAGTCACGAGTCACCGGTCACTTTTTCGCGATCCGAATATCGCGGTGCCCACACGCACCATCGTTGCACCTTCCAGTATTGCCGCTTCCATGTCGTCCGACATGCCCATGGACAGCGTGTCGAGCGCGAAACCACGGGCGTTCAAGCCGTCCTTCAGCTCCCGCAGCCGCGCAAACTGCCGCCGCCGGGACGCCGGATCGGCCGCCGGCTCCGGTATGGCCATCAGCCCGCGCAACCGCAGCCGGGGCAGCCGGGATATTGCCTCCGCCAGCGCCGCCTCGCTGCCGGGGGGTACGCCGGACTTGCTGGGCTCGCCGCTCACGTTGATCTGTATGCAGACCTCGAGCGGCGGCAAGCCGGCCGGGCGCGCCTCGTTCAGGCGCCCGGCTATCTTTTCGCGCTCGATCCCGTGCACCCATTGGAAGCATTCCGCGATGAGGCGCGTCTTGTTGCTCTGGATGGGGCCGATGAAGTGCCACAAGATCTCCAGATGGGACAGCTCTGTGGCTTTTTTCACGCCTTCCTGCGCCTGGTTCTCGCCAAACGACCGCTGCCCGCAGGCATGGGCCTCCGCGACCAGCGCCGCCGGAAAGGTCTTGCTGACCGCGACGAGCGCAACGTCATCGGGCGACCTTCCGGCTGCGCTGGCTGCGCGCGCGATGCGACCGTGCACGGCTTGCAAGTTGGCGGCGATTATGCCCATAATTTCCCGCGGCTGGACCGTCGAGGCATCGAACGAAAAATCAGGGCTCTGCCCATTGTTTCCTCACCTGAATTCTCTTTCTTTTTCTACGCTTTCCGGAAAGTAACATGGACATATCCGAGCTGCTAGCTTTCGTGGTCAAGAACAAGGCCTCCGACCTGCACCTGTCGGCCGGGCTGCCGCCGATGATCCGCGTGCACGGCGACGTGCGCCGGATCAATCTCCCCGCGCTGGAGCACAAGGACGTGCACGCCATGGTGTACGACATCATGAACGACGGCCAGCGCAAGTTCTACGAGGAAAACCTGGAGTGCGACTTCTCGTTCGCGATTCCCAACCTCGCGCGCTTCCGGGTGAACGCCTTCGTGCAGCAGCGCGGCGCCGCGGCGGTGATGCGGACCATTCCGTCCAAGATACTCTCGCTGGAGGATCTCAAGGCCCCCAAGATCTTCGCCGAGCTCGCCGACCAGCCGCGCGGCGTGGTGCTGGTGACGGGCCCGACCGGGTCCGGCAAATCGACGACGCTCGCGGCGATGGTCAATCACAAGAACGAGAACGAGTACGGGCACATCCTGACGGTGGAAGACCCGATCGAGTTCGTGCACGAATCCAAGAAGTGCCTGATCAATCAGCGCGAGGTCGGCCCGCACACGCTGTCGTTCAACAACGCCCTGCGCAGCGCGCTGCGCGAGGATCCGGACGTGATCCTGGTGGGCGAGATGCGCGACCTGGAAACCATCCGCCTGGCGATGACCGCGGCGGAAACCGGCCACCTGGTGTTCGGCACCCTGCACACCAGCTCCGCAGCGAAGACCATAGACCGCATCATCGACGTCTTCCCCGCCGAGGAAAAGGAAATGATGCGCGCGATGCTGTCGGAATCGCTGCGCGCGGTGATCTCCCAGACGCTGCTGAAGACCAAGGACGGCTCGAGCCGCGTGGCGGCGCACGAGATCATGGTCGGCACGCCCGCGATCAGAAACCTGATCCGCGAGGCCAAGGTGGCGCAGATGTATTCCGCGATTCAGACCGGACAGAACTACGGGATGCAGACGCTGGACCAGAACCTGCAGGACCTGGTCAGGCGCAACGTGGTCTCGATGGATGAGGCGCGGAGCAAGGCGGCGAACAAGGACAATTTCAAGGGGTAGGGAATGGAACGAGACCAGGCAGTCAAGTTCATGCACGACCTGCTGCGGGCGATGGTGTCCAAGAAGGCATCCGACCTGTTCATTACGGCCGGATTCCCGCCGGCGATCAAGCTCGACGGGAAGATGACGCCGGTCGCGAACCAGCCGCTTACGCCGCAGCACACCGCGGAGCTGACGCGCGCGATGATGAACGACAAGCAGGCGGGCGAGTTCGAGGCGACGAAGGAGTGCAATTTCGCGATCAATCCCGGCGGCATCGGCCGGTTTCGCGTGAACGCGTTCCTGCAGCAGGGCCGCATCGGCATGATCATGCGCACGATCACCACGGCGATACCGAAGATGGAGGACTTGCACCTGCCGCCGGTGCTGAAAGACGTCGTGATGACCAAACGCGGCCTCGTCATCCTGGTGGGCGGCACCGGGTCGGGCAAGTCCACGTCGCTGGCCGCCATGCTCGGCTACCGCAACGAGAACAGCTACGGCCACATCATCACCATCGAGGACCCCGTCGAGTACACGCACGAGCACAAGAACTGCGTCATCACGCAGCGCGAGGTGGGCGTGGACACCGACTCGTGGCACGCCGCGCTCAAGAACACGCTGCGCCAGGCGCCTGACGTGATCCTGATCGGCGAGATCCGCGACCGCGACACCATGGACTACGCGATCGCGTTCGCGGAGACCGGGCACCTGTGCATGGCGACGCTGCACGCGAACAGCGCCAACCAGGCGCTCGACCGCATCATCAACTTCTTCCCGGAGGAGCGCCGGCACCAGCTCCTCATGGACCTCTCGCTCAACATCCGCGCGCTGATCGCGCAGCGGCTGATCCCGAAAAAGGACGGCAAGGGGCGCTCCTGCGCGGTGGAGATCATGTTGAACTCCCCGCTGATCTCGGATCTCATCTTCAAGGGCGAGGTGCACGAGATCAAATCCATCATGTCGAAGTCGCGCGAGTTGGGCATGCAGACCTTCGACCAGCACCTGTTCGACCTCTACGAGCAGGGGATGATCAGCTACGAGGACGCGCTGCGCAACGCCGATTCGGTGAACGAGCTGCGGCTCATGATCAAGCTCCAGGGCAAGGAAGCCAAGGACAAGGACGTGATGACGGGGATCGAGCACCTCAATATCGTTTAATCCGGCACGTCCGTGCCGGATTAAATGCGCCGGTTCGAACGGACGGGAAACAAGGCGTCCGCCGTTCAACCGGCGCGGGACACAGGATAAAGGCGTCGGGATTCAACCGGCGCCTTTCTTGCGTACACAGCCTGTCGGCGTGCTCTGCGTTCATCGGCGGTTGCTCTGACCCCTACGTGCCGTGCCGCGCCTGGCTCCCTCCCGCCTTCGGCGGGTAGCGCAGCGCGGAGGTAACCGCCGAAGCGTCCATCTTGCCGAGGCGCACGAGCCGCGCCTCGATTGCCGCGCGGCTGCGGCTATGGGCGCGCGCCAGCTCGTCCACCGTCCTGCCCATGTCGAAGCTGTTTACGAGGCGCTGTTCCTCCTCGGACGTCCAGCGCGAGCCGGAGCCGGACTCGGGCATGGCCGGCCGCCGCTCCGCCGCGGGCGCAGCCGAGGTTGACGCAGATGAGGCCGGCGCGGCCTCACCGGCGCCTTCGACCGCGCGCATGGCTTCGAACAGCGCGCGCACCGTGTCGGGATGCTGGTACGGGCTGTCGGCGCCGAACTTCTCGCCCGTCGCGGGGTGTATGCCGTTCGCGAGCGCGTTCAGGATTCTCAACGTCTGTTCCTTGTTCATGGCTATCCTCCGTGTTTGAGTGATGCGGGCCGGATGCGGCCCGCGAGTACGCACCAACGCATCGGAGACGACGAAGGATGACGGCTAGTCCGAAGGTAATACCCGAGTGGCGGCGTCTCGGATGCAACGCTGTCATCCTGAGCGCGCGGCGCGCGTTGTACGATGCTGTATGGGATTAGTGAACGGCAGGATCGTCCTGAGAAATCCGCGCCTGCCGGGTCTGGCGGAGGCGGAGGTGGAAGTGCTTGTGGATACAGGTGCGGTGCATCTCTGCATACCGGAACCGGTGCGGGCGCTGCTGAAACTGGAACCAATGGACTCGAAGGAAGTAACGCTCGCCGACGGGCGCAGGACGCGCGTGCCTTACGTAGGGCCGATCGAGATCCTGTTCAGGAACCGCATCGGGTTTGCCGGCGCGCTGGTCATGGGCGATCAGGTCCTGCTCGGCGCGATTCCGATGGAGGACATGGACCTCGTCGTGATTCCGAAGACGCGCACGCTGGACGTCAATCCCGACAGCCCGGACATCGCCTCGACCATCGTCAAGGACGTAGAGGCCGTGTACGGCATCCGACGCTCCCCGGCCGGTGACACGTCAGGTATCAACAAGGAGTGGCTGATCAGGACGGCGCAGTGAAGAACGATGTCACTTTTTCTCGCGCCTCCGGCTTCCCGCCACCAGTTCGTACTTGAACAGCCGGCATTCGAACGCGCCGTTGTAGAGGGGTATCCGCCGTGACGCTGCGAGCCGGATCAACTTCGGCAACCGCAAGTCCGCGGTGAATATGTACGCGGTCCAGCCCGTAAAGCGCTGTTTCAGAACATCGCCCAGCTTCGGGTAGAAGGCGGCGAGGTCCTCGCCTTCTCCCGTGCGCTCCCCGTAGGGCGGATTCATCGCCATGATCCCGGCTGCCGCGGGCGGGCTCGCGTCGAGCATGCTCATCTGCTTCAACTGCACCGCGCCGGCGATTCCTGCGGCCTGAAGATTCTCCCGCGCGAGTCCGAGCGCGTTGCCGGATCGGTCGCTGCCATATATCTCGAGCGCGGTCGCGGGTTTCCCGCGCGCCCGCGCCTTGTCGCGCAGCGCGCCCCATGCTGTCGCATCGAAGTTATTCAGCTTTTCGAAGCCGAAGGTGCGGTTCGCCCCGGGCGCGATGTCGAGCGCCATCATGGCGGCCTCGACGAGGAACGTCCCGCTGCCGCACATGGGATCGAAGAAGGGCGTCGGCACCCCCCAGCCGGTCAGCTTGAGGATGCCCGCGGCGAGGTTCTCGCGCAGCGGCGCTTCACCTCTGACGGCGCGCCAGCCGCGCCGGAATAGCGGCGCGCCCGAGGTATCCAGGTAGAAGGTCGCCTCGTTCTGCGTCAGGAAAACGTGGATGCGAACGTCGGGCTCCTGGGTATCGACGTCCGGACGCTTGCCGTGCCCTTCGCGGAATACATCGCATACCGCGTCCTTTACCCGCAGCGTGACGAAGTCGAGGCTCTTGACCGGGGACTTGATTGCCGCCGTGTCGACGCGTATCGAGCGCTGCACATCGAAATGCCGCGGCCACCGCAGCCGGCGCGCGGCTTCGTATATGTCGTGCTCGCTCCGGTAGGGGGCGCTCCCGACCTGCCACAGGACCCGGCTCGCGACGCGGCTCTCCAGGTTGGCTGCGTAACAGAGAGCGAATTCACCGGCGAACGCGACCCCGCCGTCTACAGGCTTCGCCTCATGCGCGCCCAGCGCGGCAAGCTCGGCGGCGAGCACCTGCTCCAGGCCGCGGGGGCAGGTGGCGAAGAATCTCTCCATCAGCGACCAGTGACCGGTGACTGGTGACCGGAAAATGCGTTCAGCCGGCTACGCCAGCCTTGCCTGCAGTTGACTAGCTTACTGGTCACGGGTCACCGGTCACGCACTTCAAGCAAAGCTACCACTTCCACCTCCAGCCGCACGCTGCGATTGCGGTTTTCGACCAGCCGGGCCACGTGTGCCTGGAGCGCCGTGCCGCGATCGAGCTGGCGCGCGACCGCCGCATTGTCGGGGCGCGGGAGATAGCCGAGCTTGCGGCCCTGCCAGTCGATGCGAACGGCGTTCGGATCATACGGATTGTCCGGCTCGCGCACGAGTTCGAGCCGGTCTCCGGCCCTCACCTCCCGCCACACCTCGAGTGCTTCGTAGTGGCGGAAGCCGGCGAGGGGCGAACGCTGCACCACGATTGCCGCCTCGGCTGCAAGCAGGCAGGACGCCGCGCCCGCCCAGACGATTCCAGCGATCGCTTGCATGCACGAGTGGCGCACCATGCTTCCCTGAACGCTCGCGGGCGCACGTCGATGACAGGATCAGGCTCACGACTCCTATGCCTTTAGATCTAGAACGGCTTGACTACGGCCAGCACCACGATCGCGACCAGCACGACCACGGGGAACTCGTTGAACCAGCGATACCACACGTGACCGTGAACGTTGCGATCGTGCTTGAACTCAGCGAGGAGCTTGCCGCACCACAAGTGGTAGGCGATCAACACCGCCACCAGCGTCAGCTTGACGTGCAGCCAGACGCCGGTGATGCCGTAGCCCAGCCACAGCCACGCGCCGAACGCGATAGTCAGCACTGCGCCCGGCGCCATGATGCCGTAGTAGAGCTTGCGCTCCATGACCTTGAAGCGCTCGCGGCTCGCCGCGTCCTCCGCCAGGGTGTGGTACACGAAGAGGCGCGGCAGGTAGAAGAGCCCGGCGAACCAGGCCACCATGAAGACGATGTGGAAGGATTTGATCCAGAGCATATGCGGTGACCAGTGACCGGTGTCTAGTGCAGCAGCCTTCGGCGCAGCAGCACGATCGCGACGTAGAAGCTCACGATGGCATACGCCGCCAGCACGGCCAGGTGCAGCAGCACGTTCTCCGGCAGCGCCCCGTTCATGAGCGGGCGCACGAGCTCTACGGCATGCGTGAGCGGCAGCAGCTGCGCCGCCGCCTGTACCGGCGCGGGCAGCTGCGCGAGCGGAAAGAAGACGCCGCACCCGAGCATCATGGGCGTGATCGCCAGCGTAAAGTAGTACATGAAAAAATCGTAGCTCGGTGAGAGAGCCGTCATGATGAGCCCCATGCTCGAGAACGCCAGTCCCGTCAGGAACACCACGGGGATTACCCACAGGATGAGCGCCAGGCTCGTCAGCCCGAGTGCCGACGCAACCAGCATCACCGCGATGCCGGAGAGGAGGCTCTTGCTCGCCGCCCACACCGCTTCGCCGAGCACGACGTCGTCCAGCGTGACCGGCGCGTTCATGATCGCGTCCCAGGTCTTCTGAACGTGCATGCGTGAATACCCCGAATACATCGCCTCGAAGGACGCGCTCATCATGGTGCTCGAGCACACGATGCCCGCCGCGAGGAACCCGATGTAGGACATGCCGCCCACGTCGGTCAGCATTGCGCCCATGCCGTAGCCCAGGCCCAGCATGTAGATCATCGGGTCGGCGAGATTGCCGAGCATCGACGGGACGGCGAGCTTGCGCCACACCAGCGAATTGCGGCGCCAGACGTGGAGATGGCGTGAGCTGAAGGAGGGAAGGGCGAGGTTCTTGGAGGTCATGTCGTGCATTCGTCAAAAAAGTGACCCGTGACACGGGACACGTGACACGAGCCAAGTTCCACCTTCTGCAAGCGGGCAAGCCAGACAACATTGTGAAGAATACGAGTCACGGGTCACCAGTCACGAGTCACTCCTCAATCAGTCACGCAACTCCCGCCCCGTCAGCTTGAGAAACACGTCCTCGAGGTTGGCGTGCCGGTGCAGGTAGCGCACGTCGCGGCGGCGCTCGAGCTCGTGCACCAGCGGATCGGCGTCGCGCGCGTAGCAGAACACCGTTTCCCCGGACTTCTCGCAACGCTGGGAGAACGCCCTACCGAACGAGTCCGCCCAGCCCTCCGCCCCGTCACCGTAGACTTCGACCACCTGCGGCTCGATGTGACGCTCGACCAGCTCGCGCGGCGCTCCCCCGGCGATGATGCGTCCGTGGTCCATGATCGCGAGCCGGTGGCACAGTCGCTCCGCCTCGTCCATGAAATGGGTGGTCAGGAAGATCGTCTTGCCCTGACCGAGGAGCTGTCGCAGCCGCTCCCAGATGACGTGACGCGCCTGCGGGTCGAGGCCGGTCGTAGGCTCGTCCATGAAAATCAGATCCGGGTCGTTGATGAGCGCGCGGGCGAGCGTCAGGCGGCGCCGCATGCCGCCCGACAGCGCCTGGATGCGGGATTGGGCGCGCGACCCGAGGCCGGCGAATTCGAGCAGCCCGGGTATTCTGCCGCGGATTTCCGCGTCGGTCATGCCGAAATAGCGGCCGTAGACGAGCAGATTCTCCTCCGCGGTGAAATCGGGATCGAGAGTGTCCGCCTGCGGTACCACGCCCGTGCGCCGGCGCGCTTCGCGCGCCTGCTCCGGCACCGGGAAGGAAAGCACCTCGATGTTCCCGGCGTCCGGGTCGATCAGGCCCAGGCACAGGCGCAGCGTGGTCGTCTTGCCTGCCCCGTTCGGGCCGAGCAGGCCGAAGCATTCGCCGCGCCGCAACTCCAGGTCTATGCCGGCGACGACTTCCTGGTCGCCGTAGCGCTTGCGCAGCCCCGCTGCGCGCAACTGAACGACGGGTTGAGCCACTCGGTCCTATCGGGCGCCCGGGGTTGCGGGCGCTGCGGGCCCGAAATACCGGAGGATGAGATCCGACAACACGTTCAACCGGCCGTGGAAGAAATGCTCACCACCGGGCACGACGACCACCGGCAGGTTCTGCGGACGCGCCCAGTCGAGGACGGCGGACAGCGGGACGACATCGTCGTGCTCGCCGTGGATTACCAGCGTATCGGCGGGCACGGTCTCAGCCGGAAAGCGGTTCACCGCGGGGCCAACCAGCACCATGCGTCCGGGCGGAAGCTGCTTTGCGACCCGCGTTTGCACGAAGCTGCCGAACGAGAACCCGGCGAGGACGAGCGGCAGGTCGCCGTAGCTCCGGCCGAGATAAGCGGCAACCGCGAGCATGTCCCCGGTTTCGCCGAGCCCGGCATCGTGCACGCCCCCGGAGGCCCCGACGCCGCGGAAATTGGGCCGCGCGGCCACGTAGCCGAGCGCAAAGAACGCCTTGGCGAGCGTGGTTACCACCTTGTTGTCTTTGGTGCCCCCCTGCACCGGGTTGGGATGGGCGATCAGCGCAATCCCGCGACGCCCGCTCCCGGGGTCATTGATGTCCGTCTCGATCTTTCCCGCGGGTCCGTCGATCAGCACCCGGGCGAGCGATGCCGCCGGGGGAGGGCGGACATCAATCGGCATCCGCGCCTCGACGCGGCGTTACAGTGGCTTGGCCACTTCCTCGGGGAGGAGCAGACGCTCGACGACGCGGCCGTTGACGAGATGCTCGCTGATGATCTCGTCGATGTCCTCCTGGTCCACGTAGGTGTACCAGGTCTCCTCGGGATAGACGACGATCACGGGGCCCTGTGAGCAGCGGTCGAGGCAGCCGGCCATATTCACGCGGACCTTGCCGGGTCCGGACAGCTTGAGCTCTTTAATGCGGTCTTTCGCGTAGTCCCGTATCTTTACCGCGCCGTTGTCCGCGCAGCACTGCTTGCCGTTCGTGCGCTGGTTGCAGCAAAAAAAGACGTGCCGTTCGTAGTAGCTCATGAGATCCCTTCAGCCGGCTGATTCGAAAGACCGCAGCAATAGCGTACGTCCGCTGCGGAGCGGATTACCCAGGCAGCCCCGCAATTATACGATGCCGACCGCAATTCGCGGGACCCCCGAGGCGTCAGCGTTTGAGCGGTTCCTCCCTCCGGGGCTCGGTCAGGGCGAACCCCAGGTAAAGGATGGCGAGCAGCGGCCAGAGCTCCGACAGCGCCCGCACGATCCCGGAAAAGCTCAGATAGTGGCTGGCGCCCCCGGCGATCAGGCGGAGCGGTATGTTCTGATAGGGGTTGTCGGGAGCGAGGTTGATCGCGGCGGTCGCCGCCACTATGCACAGCGCGGCCACCGCGAGCCGGGCGCGGCCCGGCAGCCGCGCCAGCGCATAAATCGCCAGCCAGCCGCCGACCAGTCCGAAAGACACGCCGGGCGTCAGCCAGACCAGGGGGTGCGCCGCCTTGGCAAACACCGCGGCGGCGGCCTTGAGTGCGGCGCCCGCTCCGACCACGACGGCGATCACCGGCATGCGCCGCGCGGCCGGGCGCATCAGCGCCGTGAGGATCAACCCGAGCGCAACGAGATTCAGGAATACCACCGCCGCCTCGGTGGACAGGATGCGCTGCGGGGTGTGCACGAAGTAAACCGGCAACTCGAATACGCTGCGCACCTCGCCGGTGCCGAACAGATGCGCGACCGGATTCATCTGGGCAAGCAGCCACAGGCACACGATCACGAACCCGGCGTCGGCCGCCATGCCGCTCCGGAACAAGCGGTGCCGCCAGGCATACAGCCTTCGTCCCACCAGGCGCGTGGGTGCGAAAAGCGGCGCGGCCATCGCTCCGATCAGGCCGCCGCAGCTGTTCGTGAGCAGGTCCACGTTCGATGCGATCCGGGACGGCAGGAACATCTGCATTGCTTCCATGGCAAGGCTCACGCCCGTCGCGGCGAGCGCGGCGGCGAGCGCGCCCGGCGCGGCGCCGTAGCGGGCGCTCAATCCCGCGGACAGGAGGAAGCCCAGGGGAACGTAGGCCGCGACGTTTACCGCGATGTCCTCGAACGTGATATAGCGCGGCCACGGCGCGGTGAGAAAATGCAGGATCTCGTCGGGGGGCATACGCCACCCGCCGAACGGCTTCAGGCTTGCGTATACGACGACCAGCAGATAGGCGAGCGCGAGTATCCAGGCGAGGCGGATGGCGTGCACGGAGAATCCGGCGCGCCGCTCGTCGCGGCCCTCGCTCCGACTGCCTGCAGCCTCGTTCATCGCGTGCTCGGGTAGACTAGTGCCGCGACACCTTCATTTCGAAACGCCGCTGCGCAATGACAAGATGTCGCGAAACTAATGCGGTTCAATAGGAAATCAGTCAGGACGCGTGATGCAATTCTATGACATCTTCAACGGCGACGCCGACGGCATCTGCGCGCTGCAGCAGCTGCGCCTGGAGGAGCCGCGCGAAAGCATCCTCGTCACCGGTGTCAAGCGCGACATCCATCTGCTCGCGCGGGTCGAGGCGCGGCCGGGCGACGAGCTGACGGTCCTCGATATTTCGCTGGCCGCCAACGCGCGCGATCTCGAGCGGCTGCTGGCGGGCGGGGCGAGCTGTCGCTATTTCGATCACCACGCGCCCGGAACGATACCCCGGCATCCCAACCTGAGAGCCGTGATCGACACATCGCCCGATGTATGCACCAGTCTCCTCGTCGACCGCCATCTCGGCGGGCGCCGGCGACTGTGGGCGGTGGTCGCGGCATTCGGCGACAACCTGCAAGGTCCCGCCGCGCGCGCCGCGGCGCCGTTCGGGCTGGAGGAGAGCGATCTTGTCCGCCTGCGGGAGCTCGGGGAGGCGCTCAACTACAACGCCTACGGCGAAACGACCGACGATCTTCACTACCACCCCGCCGAGCTTTACGAGACGCTACGGCAGTACGCCGACCCGCGCGACTTCATCGGCAACGAGCCGGTCTTCGAGGTGCTGCGCGATGCCCGTCTCGACGATCTCGACTGCGCCCTGAGAGTGCGGCCTCAGCTGTCCACGGAGAAGTGCGCGGGTTTCGTTCTTCCGGACGCCGCGTGGAGCCGCCGCGTGCACGGGGCGCTCGGCAACCGGCTGGCCGAACGGGAACCCGGCCGCGCGCATGCGGTGCTGGTCGCGAAGCCGGACGGCTATCTCGTCAGCGTGAGGGCGCCGGTGGAACGCCCGCGCGGAGCGGATGTACTGTGCGCGAAATTCGAGACCGGGGGCGGCAGGGCCGGTGCGGCGGGGATCAACACGCTGCCCGAGGGTGAGCTCGAGCGCTTTCTCGCGGAGTTCGAGAAGGCGTTCAGCGCACAGTGAACTTCGGGGCAATTCCCCGCAGGATGTTCATCTCGATCACGATGAGCGCTGCAAGCCACAGGAGCGCGTCGTAGGCGTCGAACCATTCACCCTGCCACATCCAGATCATGGCAAGAACGCCCAATCCGGTGTAAAGCAGGCCCGCCGCGGCCGCGTAGGCCGTCCGATGATTAACGGCTATCGCGGGAAAACGGACCTGGGACTCGAGCACGATCACGATCGCGATCCAGAATCCAACGTTGATCGCATCGAGCCACTCCTGCTCGCGCACGTAACCGGCCGCTGCCGCGGCGACAGCAGCCGCAGCGACGAGGCGGCTGCCGCGGATAGCGCTGGCCGTCCATCCACCGTGCGCCCCCCAGCCGAAATCGGTTTCCATCTCGAACAGCAAGAGCAGCACCAGCCAGGCGACCGAGTCGAGACCCTCGGAAAGCGTGCCCGAGATGAGGTACGCCGCGGTATTGCACGCCAGGAGCGCGAACAGCCCTGCTTTGAACCACAAATAGGCCGGGCGATCGGCGGTGGGCACGTCGAGAGCGTTCCCTGTGGCTTACCGGTTTTCCGGGCTCGCGCGCGCAGCCGCGCCCTGCGGCAGCAGCGAACCCGCCACCATCCCTGCGGTGCTCGCGAGGAGTCCGCCGAGCTGCGGCGGCAGCAGCGCCCCGGCTGCGCATATTTCCAGGAAGACCCAGGTCCCGACGCCGAGGAAGAGCGCGGCGAGCGCACCCCGGGTCGTAGCGCGCCGCCAGAACAGCCCCGCGGCGAGCGGCACGAACGCGCCGACCAGGGTCACCTTGTAGGCGTTCTGAACCATCTCGTACATCGTGCTCTTCGAATTGAGCGCGAAGAGCAGCGCCCCGGCGGCGAACACCACCAGCACGACGCGCATCGTCGTCAGGAACCGCCGGTCGCTCATGCCCGGAGAGAAAGGCCGCAGCGCGTTCTCGGTGAACAGCGCGGCGGGCGCGAGCAGGGCGCCGCTCGCGGTGGACAGGATCGCCGACAGCAGCGCCCCGAAAAACAGCGCCTGCGCCCACAAGGGCGTGCGATTGAGGATCAGCTCGGGCAGTATCCGCTGCACCTCGCGCGCATCCTCGGACTTGAAGAGCTCGGTCATGGCCGGATCGATCACTATCGCGGAATAGGCGATGAATATCGGCACGAAGGCGAAGCAGAAATAGACCAGGGCCCCGGTCAGCGTGCCCCACACCGCCGTCGACTCGTTGCGCGCGGAGGTCACGCGCTGGAACACGTCCTGCTGCGGGATCGAGCCCAGCGCAAGCGTCAGCCACGCGGCGGC
>Ga0111539_10000582_pt1 | contig 47059 bp, 36 predicted proteins | sample RhiMethybrSRZTD1_FD_79667 | JGI IMG/M metagenome (GOLD analysis project Ga0111539, IMG submission 79667) | Populus rhizosphere microbial communities from Tennessee, USA - Rhizosphere MetaG P. TD hybrid SRZTD1 (version 2) (version 2) | ecosystem: Host-associated > Plants > Roots > Rhizosphere >... | reverse complement strand
TCCGCTGCATGCCCACCCGAGCCATCAGCTCTGCGTCGCAGCGGGGCTCGCTGCGTGCGTCGCTGTCGGGAGCTCAGAGACCGAGCACCGCGCGTCCGCCGTTGCTGAACGCCATGAAGACCGGGCCCGTGTCGAGGCTCGCACCCTGGGTGAACAGCTCGAAGCCGGCGAGCGCGAGGTTCGCCGGGATCGGCAAGGACCAGGTCGCCGTGGTTCCGGGACCGACCACCGTGGTGAAGGTCAGCGGATCGATGAGCAGGTTGCAGCCCGGGAAGCCGAGGCCGGCCAGCGGGAAGGGCAGCGGAATCGCGCCGCCGAACAGCGTGTTGGAGAGGCCCGCCATCATGAGCCCCACGCCCACGGGCAGGTTGCCGAGATCGATGGACAACGTCAGGCCCAGGGTGGGCGACGAGAACGGGGACAACGCGAGGGTCGGTATGCCGAGCGCGCCCGGGCAACCAGTGCCGAACGTGTCCAAGGTCGCGCCGTAGGTGATCGTGATGTTGTCGACCGCGAACAGGTTGCCGATGTTGCCCGTGAAGATGCGGAAGTCCGTCGGCATCTGCAGACTGCCCTGGTTCGGCAGCGGGACCGGGGCCGGTGGCGTGTAGATCGTCGTCAGCATCGTCACACCGTTCGTGATGCGCCAGTTGATGTACTCCTGGGTCCGGAGGTCGAGCGTGACACCCCAGTGGTGCCACACACCCACGGCCAGCCCCTGGAAATTGGGGTCGGGCAGCGTGGTGATTACGCTGGCCGGAGTCGGACCGAAGGCCGTGTCGGCGTTCCAGGTCGTCGGCGGCGTCTGGGCGCCCACGGGCCAGGTTGCGAGCAGGTTCATGTAGACCGCCGCCACCGGGAACTGCGGCGCGATGACCGCCGATGGCTGGAACGAGAGGCCGCCGAGGTTGTTTGGCGGCGCGGCTGCGGTGCCGACGTAGTTGCACAGCACGTCGAACTCGATCGCGCAACGCGCGTTCGTCGGCGGCGTCACGTTGCGCTGGGAGCGGCAGATGCCGCCAACGGCGGGACCGATGCCGGCGTAGAAGTTGAGGCCGCCGTTGGGATTGATCGGGACGCCGATCGTGTTCGTCGGGTAGTCGTAGATCGCGCCGTCGGCGGTGCTCGCGATCGGCGGCACGTAGAAGCCGTCCTGTCCGGCGCACGGCGTGCCGGACGAGCTGGACAGGAAGGCTTCGAAGCCAGTCGAGTAGCCGATTTGCGCCGTGAGTGGCGTCAACGCGGCCAGGGAAGAGAACAAACAGAGGGCGGAAGTGGACGGGCGCATGGTTGCTCCGGGATTGAGGCCTCCCAAAACCACGCTCCATTGCACCCGGGCAATCATGCTGTGGCAATCCCCGCCGCAGCACGCGCAGCACGCGCAGCACGCGGGAGGCCGCGTTGGCGGTTTCGATCGACCGATCTGCGGCATGGCAAGGGCATTCGGCGTTGCGCGCGGTCCGCTCCGGTCACCCGGTACCACGCTGCCGCGTCCCGGCTCACAAGGAACGGGCCGGGAACCCCGCTGCCTCGAGCGTCAGCACGATCTGATCGACATGCGGTTTGCCGCGCGTCTCCATGACGACGTCGAGCTCCGCCTGGCGCGGGGCCAGGTTCGTGAACAGACGCTGGTGCTCGACTTCGATGATGTCGGCGCCGGCGGCCCCGATCATCTGCGTCACCTGCGCCAGCACGCCGGGCACGTCGTGGATCGCGATGCGCAGCTTCGCGACCTTGCCGTCGCGCTTGAGCCCGCGCAGCAGAACCGTCGAGAGCATGCGCCGATCGATGTTGCCGCCGCAGATCACGACGCCGACTTCGCGACCCTTGAACGGCGCCGGGTTCTTCATCACGGCCGCGAATCCCGCGGCTCCAGCGCCTTCGGCGACGACCTTCTGCTGCGTGACGAGCATCTGCACGGCGGCTTCGACGTCGGTCTCGTCGACGAGAAGGATGTCGTCGACGAGGCGTTTCAGGATCTCGCTCGTCAAGACACCCGGCGTCTTGACCGCAATGCCCTCGGCCAGCGTGTGCGTGTGCAACACGCGCTTCTCGCCGCGCAGATGGGCGAGCATCGAAGGGCACAACGCGGACTGCACGCCGATCACGCGGAACGCAGGGCGCATGTGTTTGGCCCAGATCGCCATGCCGGCACAGAGGCCGCCACCGCCGATCGGAATCACGAGCGTGTCGAGTGTCGGCTGGTCCTCGAGCATCTCGAGTGCTGTCGTGCCCTGGCCCGCGATGATCGCGGGGTCGTCGTAGGGGTGCACGTACTCGAGCTTGCGCTCGGCCGCGAGGGCCGTCGCGTAGACGGCCGACTCGGCCAGCGATTCGCCGCGAAGCAGCACTTCGGCGCCGAGCGCTTCGGTGCGTTCGACCTTCGAGAACGGCGTGTTCTGCGGCATCACGATCACGGCTCGCATGCCGAGCCGCCGCGCGTGGTAGGCCACGCCTTGGGCATGGTTGCCGGCTGACGCCGCGACGACGCCGGCGGGCGGATCGTTCGCTTGCGCGAGGCGCTGCAGCTTGAGGCAGCTGCCGCGGTCCTTGAACGAGCCCGTGAACTGCAGGTTCTCGAGCTTGAGGAACAACTGCAGGCCGAGCATCTCGGAGAGACGCGTGGCCGCGATGGTCGGAGTGCGGACCACGTAGCTCTCGATCGCCAGAGCTGCGGACGCGACGTCTTGGGCGGTGACCGTCATGGAGCGCGCGGGAGCTTAGCAGCCGGTGTTCGGCGCCGCATTGTCTGCGAAGCGGGGGCACCGCATCATTGGCGCCATGCTGCAACTGGTCTGGTGCCTGCTGTTGCTGCTCAACGTGATCGCCGTGCTCGTGTTCGGCTTCGACAAGTGGCGCAGCCGCGGCGCGGGACGCCGCGTGCGAGAGCGGACCTTGTTGTGGCTCGTGTTCCTCGGCGGCTGGATCGGCGCGTATCTTGCGATGGCGTGGTTCCATCACAAGACCCAGAAGCAGCCGTTCCGGCGCTACTTGATCCTGTGGACCATCGTGAACCCGTTCTGGGTCGTCGTCTGGTGGACGCTGCGCCCCTGATAGCTCCATCGAAGCGCCGCAGCGGGGCTGGTTGCGTGTTTTGCCGTTGTCATTGCCCCGCGTTGCGGCGCCCTGGTCACGTGAGCCTTCTCGCCTCTGCGAGGCGAGAAGGCTCACGCTCACAGCAGCAACTGCACGTTCGCGGTCTTGCGGGCCTCGAACAGCAACGCCTCCTGTCGCGCGCGGCGCATGATGATCTTGATCGACGGAATCGCGTCGTCGGTGAACAGGATGTAGACCTGTTGATTGAAGTCGAGGCGCTTGACGATGTGCCAGCCGTACTGGGTCTCGACCACGTCGCTGATCTCGCCGTCGCGCAGGTTCCACGCGGCGCGACAGAGGGTCGCGGGCATGCGGTCGTCGAAGCGGTGCAGGCCACCGAGCACGCCGCCTTCGTGTGCGGTGCGCGTGTCGTCGGACCACTGCGCCGCGACCTCCTCGAAGTTGCTGCCGTCGGGTCGCAGGCGGGCGCGGATCTCGGCGAGCCGCTCGTTCGCGCGCGCACGGCCCTCGTCGGCGAGCAGGATGCCGGTGCCGCCGTCGCGATGCTGCACGAGGATGTGGGCGACCTTGACCTGACCACCGAAGGCCCGCGCATTGGCGTTGAAGAACGCCTGCAGCTCCCCGCGCTGGTAGTCGCCGGGCTCGAGATAGTCGAGGAAGCCCTGCACTTCGCAGGCGAGGCCGTTGCGCAGCTGGAAGTCCGCGAGCAGCGTGTTGACGAGCTTCTGCGTGAGCTCCGTCGGGCGTCCGCTCTCCTTGCGACTGGCCGTGTAGGTGTCGAGCCACGTCTTGAACTTGGCTTTCAGGTCTACACTCTGCGCCTCGGTCAGCTTCTTCTCGTCGACAGGTTGCTGGCCGAGACTCTGCCGCAGCGCCTGCAGATCGGCGAACTGTCGCACCCACGGCGCGATGAGATCGGACTGCAGCATGCGCTGGATCTCGGGGCGCGGCATCGCTTCGCGGAAGCCCGGGAAGTGCTTGCTGTCGATGTGGTCGATCAGCTCGCCGAGCGTGAGCGTCTTGCTGCCGACGATCGCGACGCCGACGTCCTTGTCGCGCGGATAGCGGCGCACGAGGAAGTGCGGTGCGGCGTCCTGTGCTGGCGGTTCGGCCGGCTTCGCGGCCGGAGCTTCGGGCGCCGGGGTCTCGGGAGTCTGGGCCGGCAGCCACGCAGACATGGCGACGAAGGCCAGCAACAGGCAGTGATTCGGCTCGGGGTGCGACATTGGATCGGGTGGACGCGACTGCAGACCGAATAGCATGACACGCGTCTGTCGTAACGGGCCTTCTTTGTCCAGGGAAAGCTCGGCCGCGTTCGCTTCTTCGCCCGTACTTGCGGTGGCTTGGCTTGCACGCGGCGCAGCGCCTCGTTCCGATGTTGGAAATGACTGCCACGCCGCGCTCGCGACTGGTCGACGCCATCGAGGCCAGGTTCCGGGCCGACTTCGGGGACGCCCGTGCCCACCCGTTCCGCCGCTTCTTCGCACCGGGCCGCATCAATCTCGTGGGGGCCCACCTCGACTACAACGGGGGCGACGTGCTGCCGATGGCCGTCGACCGCGGCATCTACGCCGCGATGCGCCTGCGCTCCGACGGCCGCATCCGCTGCCGCAGCCTCGACCAGGATCTCGCCGTCGACATCGACGCCAACGACGTCGGTGCGCGCACACGACCCGAGTGGGGTTGGGCCGGTTATCCGATCGGCATCTGGCACGGCTTCCAGCAGCGCACGGGGCTCGGCGCCGGGTTCGAGGCCGTCTTCGGCGGCGATCTGCCGATCGCGTCGGGACTCTCGTCGTCGGCGGCGCTCGAGATCGTCACTGCGATCGGTCTCGATGCGCTGCACGGCACGAGTCTCGAACGGCAGCAGATCGCGTTGCTCGCGCATCGCGCCGAGACCGGCTTCGTCGGCGTGCGCTGTGGCATCATGGACCAGTTCGCGTCGGCGCTCGGCCGCTCGGGCAAGGTCCTGCTGCTGCACTGTGCCGGCCCGCGCTGGGAACACGTGCCGTTCGACCCCGAAGCCTGCGAAGTGCTCGTGCTCGACACCAAGAAGCCGCGCACGCTCGCGAAGAGCGGCTTCAACGAGCGCGTCGCCCAGTGTGCCACGGCCCACGAGATCCTGCGCACGCACGCGCGCGATCTGCCGCACCTCGCGTCCTACACGCTGGCCGATCTCGAGCAGAGTCGCGAGGCGATGGACGAGGTGTTGTTCCGCCGCGCGCGCCACGTCGTCACCGAGATGGGACGCACGCGCGCCGGGGCGGCCGCGCTGCTCCGGCACGACTACACGACGCTCGGCGCGCAGCTCGACGCGAGCCATCGGTCTGCGGCGGGCGACTACGAGGTCAGCTGCGAGGAGCTCGACGTGATCACGTCGGCTGCGCGCGGCAGCGAGGGTGTGTTCGGGTCCCGGCTCACGGGCGCTGGCTTCGGTGGTTGCGCGATTGCGCTGCTGCGGCCCGGCGCGTTCGGCGACGTCGTCGCCAAGGTCAGCGAAGTGTTCCGGCAACGCTTCGGCGTCGTGCCCGCCTTCGACGTGCTGCGTGTCGGCGCGGGACCCGGTGAGATCGACTGAACGAGATCGATCAGGCACCCGCCGCAGAAGCGCGGTAACCTGCTGATGCCGATGCCGACCATCGAGTTCGACGCCCAGGACTACCGAGCCGACCAGAGCTTCGCGCGCGCTCACTATCGGCTCGAAGGGGATGCCGCGCACGGCTGGCGCGTCCTGCGCGACGGCGCGCTGGCCCTCGAGCTCGGGCCGGGCTACCGCCCGCTGCGCGTGCGCCAGTGCGGCGTGTGCTCGACCGACCTCGCGCGGCACCATCTGCCGTTCCCGCTGCCGCAGGTGACCGGGCACGAAGTCGTGGCGCTCGACGAAGCGGGCCGTCGCTACGTCGTCGAGATCAACGCGTCGCACCAGGCGCGCGGTGTTCCGAGCGACTGCGCGTTCTGCCGCGCGGGCCTGCACACGCACTGCCCCGAGCGCAGAGTACTCGGCATCCACGACCTGCCGGGTGGATTCGGCCCGTGGATCCTGGCCCCGGTCGGAGCCTGCATCGAAGTCCCGGCGAACGTGCCCGACAGCGCGGCCGTGCTCGTCGAGCCGTTCGCGGCGGCGTTGCACGCCGTGCACACGATCGCGCCGCGCGATGGCGACAAGATCGCGGTGTTGGGACCGCGGCGGCTCGGCATGCTCGTCGTGGCCGCGCTCGCGGGCGTGCGCGCGCAACGCCGCGCTGCCGGTGGGGACTTCGCGATCGCCGCGGTGGCGCGCGACCCCGCGATGCTGCATCTCGCCCGCACGTTCGGCGCGACCGAGACCCACCAGATCGGCGGCCGCGTCGCCGAGCCTGCCGATGGTGCGTTCGACGTGGTCATCGACACGACCGGGAACCCGGACGGCCTGGCCACTGCAGTGCGCCTCGCGCGGCGCGAGGTCCACCTGAAGTCGACGCATGGGCAGCCGAGCAACGGTCTGCGGCACCTGACCGAGCTCGTCGTCGACGAGCTGGCGATCGCGCGTTTTCCCAGTGAGGCACCGGCCACAGGCACGTCGGTCTGGGAACGCGCGCGCACGGGCAGCTGGCCGCGCATCGCCTGGCTCGCAGCGGTGCCTGCCCCGGGGTGGTTGGCCAGCATGGCCGACGTGCAGCGCGGCGACGCCGCCGCACTGGCGCAGCACTACGCAGCGGCGAGCGACGGCCTGCCGCGCGCGGACGTGGCGGTCGCGGCGACGCCGGCGCAGGTCGATGCCGCGATCCGGCCGCGTGCAGGGCACGAGCAGGCGCTCGTGAGGCCGCGCGGCACCGTGCTCCTGCACGCCGCGGCGGAGGTCGCGGGGTCGCCGTTGCTCGCGGCGATCGAAGCACGCGATCTGCGGCTCACGAGCTCGCGCTGTGGCGACTTCCACCAGGCGCTTTCGCTGCTCGCCGCCGACGCGGAGCTGCGTCGCATCGGCGAACGCCTGGTCACGAACCACTTTCGTGCCGGCGAGCTGACGCAGGCCTTCGCGACCGCGCGGTCGCGCGCCTGCATCAAGGCCGTCGTCGATCACGAAGCCAACGCATCATGACGGGTCGCCACGAGATCCCGACTTCGTTGGGGCCCGCGCTCGTGCCCGCAGACGGCGTCTGGGCGCTCGACGTCAGTGCGCTGCCCGTCTTGCACGGTCTGTCCGTGCTGTCGCGCGCGCTCGCCGAGATGGTCGTCGCACAAGCCAAGAGCGACCGCATCGATGTCACGATCGAGCGCCGGCTCCGCGATCGCGAGAACCCCGAGTTGATCGAGGACTTCGGCATCGAGCTGGTCAAGCTCGCAGCCGATGTCGAGGCGACCGCGGCGATCCTCACGTGCACGGATCTGCTCGAGACGCGCCTGCGCTCGCTGCTCGGCAGCCTGCAGCGGTCGACCTACCGGGACGCGCTGCTGCCGCAGGCGCGCGCCGCCTCGAAGGCGCTCGTCGCCGAGTTCGGCGACGGCGAAGCACGCCAGAGGTTCGTGCTCGAGCACGTGCTGTCGCGGCGCGAGCCGGTGCGCGGTGCATTCCGCATCACGATCGAAGCAGGTGCGGCCTGCCGCCTCGATCTGCAGACGATCCCGCACGTGCGCATCGAGCGCGTCGAGGACCGCCACTTCATCGCGGGCTCGACGCGCATCGCGCAGACCTGGGCGGAGTCGCTGCGGCGCGAGGCCGAACGCGGGCGCCGCTCGTTCTTCGAGATGCGTTCGCCGCACAGCCACCTGTTCCGGCAGCTGGACCAGGCCGGCCTCGCTTCGATCCAGAGGGTCGCGCTGCAGTGGTCGGAGACCGCGTTGCCGTTCCTGCTCGAGAACGACCCGGCCGAAGTCAGCGAGGTGCTGAAGCGCGTGTTGCTGACGCTCGAGGATCGCAACGTGCGCGAGCTGTTGTCGGGGCGCGAGGTCGTGCGCGTCGACACGGGCAGCGTGCCCGTGTTCCTCGACGTGGCACAACTCGGTCGCGTGCTGCTGCTCTCGCTCGGGCAGCGCCGCGAACGCGTCGACGCGGCGGCCTTCCTGCAGCGCATGCCGTCGACGGCCGCGGTGTCCAGCAGCCACGACAAGACACAGCCGTTGCGCGGCGTGAAGATCTTCCTCGTGCACCACATGACCGGCGAGGTCGTGGGGCTGATCGCGGCGCTGCGCGCGCTGGGCTGCCGCGACCTCACGTGCTTGTTCGTCGCCTACGCGGGCGAGCCGCCGGTCAGCTACCTCGACGCGATCCTCGATCTGCCGCCCGACGAGTTCCGCGCGTTGGCGCTCGTGCACGTTCCCGACCGCAACCGCGTCGAAGGGCACTACCGCCTGTCCTCGCAATACTCGCGGCTCGACGAGGTCGCCGAGATCGAAGCGGCGCTGCGCGGGCGCGAAGGCCACTACCTCGAAGCGATGCGCGCCGTGGCCATCGTGCCGTTCCTGCGCCAGGTCGCGCGCGCCGAAGCAGCCGGCGAGAACTGTCTGCTCGTCGAGGACGGTGGTTACCTCGGGCCGGTGCTCCAGGAAGCGATGCTGCAGGGTTCGACGGTGCAGGCGTTCGCCGCGCGGTTGGGCCACACCGCGCACGACGCGCGGCCGCTGGATTCGGTGGTCGGGCCGCTCGTGCTCGGTACGGTCGAGCACACGCGCAACGGCTTCGACCGGCTGGCCGAGGTGGAACGACGCCACGGACGGCTCGCGCTGCCGGCGTATTCGATCGCGATCAGCAAGCGCAAGCGCGTGGTCGAAGCGCGCGAGGTCGCGACGTCGGTGCTCGGCGCGGTCGAGACCGTGCTCAATGCCGGCGGCCGGATCCTGTCGCGGCGTTCGTGTCTCGTGCTCGGTTCGCGCGGCGCGATCGGCGCCGAGCTGTGCAAGGCGCTCGGCACGCGGCTCGATGCGCCCGAGCAGTGCCTGCTCGGCATCGACCGCGTGGTGCAGGCTCCGTGCGACGAGGCCGGCTATCGCGAAGCTGCCTCGCTCGCGAACCTGCCCGCGCAATGCTGGCTCGACGCCGACCTCGTGATCGGCGTCACGGGGGCCAGCGTGCTGCAGGGCGCCGACATCGAGCGCTGGCTCGCCGAGGGCGGCAAGGACACGCTCGTGCTGGCCAGTGCCTCGACCAAGAAGGCCGAGTTCCGCGACGTCATGGAGTGGTTCGACGGTCTGTTGCGCAGCGAGCAACCGTGCATCGCTGGGCGGCCCGTCGCGATCGCGGTCGAGGAGCTGCTCGACCCGCGCACGGCGCGCGTCTACGGCCACCGCTGGTGCTTCCAGTTCGCGGGCGGGCGTGCGGCGGCGATCTGGGCGCTCGGTCAGCTGACGCCGATCAACTTCCTGTTCTACGGCGTCGCGACCGAGCTCATCGACGAGGTGCTCGCCGAGTTGCTGTCGCTGACGCTCGGCGCGGTGCGGCGCGCGGCGCAGGGGGTGCGCGAGCTGCGCCTCTTGGCCGTGGACAGAGACGTCGACGCGAACGCCGTGAACCTCGCGCCCTCGCCGATGCCGGTGCGCTGAAGGGCCGCGCGGTTCAGCCGGCCGCCGGCAGCTCGTGCACGGAGAGCAGCCCGTGCCGCCGCCAGCCCAGAGTGAGCATCCAGGTGCGTGAGTCGGTGACGGGGCGAGGGATCGCTTCAAGGCCACGCACCGTCACCGTCTCGCGGAAGCCGTCGAACCAAGGTGCCGACGTGAAGGTGTCGATGGCGGCGGGCACATGGACCTCGCGGCCTTCGGCGGCGTGCTTCTTGCCGTTCGCGAGCACATAGCGCAGTGCATTGCGCACCTCGCGCGGCGTCTTCAGGATGCGGTCGTGGTAGCGGTCGGCGAACACGGTGCCGCGGCGTCGCCAGAGCCTGTTCAGGGCTTTGGCGATCCGGACCGCGAGGCCCTGCAAGCCGCGTGAGAGCGCGCGGCGGTCCTGTGCCTCGACGAGCAGGTGAAGGTGGTCGTTGAGCACCGCGTAGTGGCAGAGCCGGAAACTGACGCCGTCGGATGCACGGGCTGTGCCCGTGCATCCAGCGGCGAACGCGGCGCGCACCGCCGCGTACTCGTTCTTGCTGCGCAAGCGCGGCACCCCCCGCAGCAGCTTCATGGTCACATGCGCCGGGAACCGCGCCGCGAGCAAAGCTCGCGGCGCGTGACTGACGCCCGCCTTCTCGCCTTTCGGCTTTCGGCCCGCACCTGGCCGTCTGCCACCGTTCTGGCGGAACGGCAACACGCCCTGGTGCGGCCTCTTCTTCTGGCGACGGTTCTTTGGGCGCCAATTCTTCTGGGGATGGGGGAGCGAGATCATTCTGATTCGGCAGAGTTGTTCGGGCCCTCCTTAGTGGATCGGGGAGGCGACTTTTCTGCGCGTGCGGGCAGGAATCCCAGCAAACCCGCGAACTGCCTTTGATTCGTCGGCTGGATACCGCCTCGAGAAGCAGCTTTGGCGTCGCAACGCGGCGGCGCGGCGCTAGGGATCCTTCCGACCCACGCAAGCCATCAGTCCTCGCGTTCAGCGCACCGTCTGTTGCACGCTCTTCGCGAGCTCGGCGAAAGCCGTGACTCCGTGCCCCGCCCACGTGATGCGCGATGCCAGGCCGAGGCGTGGGTGCGCGAGCAGGACCGCGATCGCGCGGCATGAAGCCTCTGCGTGCGGCACGCTGTGTTGCAGCACGTCGACCGTGGCTACCAAAGCGAACGTCGCCTCGCCGTTCTCGAGCAGGGCCCTGGCCTCGGCGAGCGAAGCACCGGCCGCCTCGGGAGCGACCGACAGGCAGATGCTCGGACCGCGCAGCCCGTAGCGCAGCGCCACTTCGCCGAGGCTCGTGCTCGGCAATGTGTATGGGAAGATCGGCCCGTCGCACATTTCCGTGCGCATGCTCGCGGCGAAACGCAGGTCCGCGTCGAGACAGCCGAGCGTGGTCTCGACGACGAGGGCCGTGTCGTCGCGCATGTCGCGCGGCAGCAACGTTTCGATGTCGGCTGCGGTGGTCGCGAGCACGAGCGCGCGCGAGCATCGATCGAGCCGGCGGAACGTCTCGTCGCTGCGGCCGAACGCGGCGCGGAACGTGCGGCCCGTGCCCGGTGCTTCGACGCCGAGGCGCTTCCAGGTCGTGTGCATACCGGAGCTGCCCGCGATGCGCTCCTGGTCGACGATCCCGACCGCGAGGACCGTGGGCAGCGTGGTCATGCCTGCAGCACCAATGCGGCCTGCACGCCGCCGAAGCCGCTCGCGACCTTCAACGCGTGCCGGGCCTTGGCCAGCGGCCGCGCGCTGCGCACGAGGTCGAGACCCTGGTCGACGTCGGAGTGCTGCAGGCCGACGTTGGCCGGCACGGCAGAGCGCTGCAGCGCCGCGATCGCGGCGATCGTCTCGAGCACGCCGGCGGCGCCGAGCGTGTGGCCGGTCTGCCCCTTCGAGCCGAATGCGGGCGGCGTGCGGCCACCGAAGAGTCCCGCGAGGCCCATCGCTTCCGTGGCGTCGTTGGCCGGCGTCGCGGTGCCGTGCAGGTGGACGAAGTCGATGGCGGCGAAGTCGAGCCCCGCGTTGGCGATCGCGCGGCGCGCGGCGAGCGCGATGCCCGCCCCCTGGCGGTCGGGGCCCGTGACGTGGCACGCGTCGTTGGCGCCGCCGTAGCCGAGCAGCGAAACACCGACCGATTCGCGAGCGTGCTGCGAGAGCAGCATCGCGCCGGCGCCTTCGCCGAGCGAGACGCCGCGGCGCGCCGCGTCGAACGGACGGCACGGTGCCGGATCGAGCGCATTCAAGCTGCCGAACCCGGCCATGACGAACTCGTAGAGGACGTCGACGCCGACGACGAGCATGCGCTCGTGCTGGCCGCGTTGCAGGCTGCGCGCAGCCGTCGCGAGCGCGACGAGACCCGAAGCGCAGGCGCACGAGACGGCCATGCAGGTGCCACCGAGGCGCAGTTCGTTCGCGACGCGCTGCGCGAGTCGCCACGGCTGGCCGAGGCCCGCGCCGGTGCCGACGACACCCGACAGGTCGGCTTTCGTCGAGGCGAGCACGAGGCCGATCCCCGAGCGCTGCGGCTCGCGCGCTTCGGCGAGCGCTTCGCGCGCGGCGACGCAGGCGACGTGAAAGGCCTCTTCGGGCGCTGGCAGCCCGCGCGGCAGCACGTCGGCGGGGAACTCCGCTGCGACGCGGGTCGGCACGTCGAAGTCGGCCGTGCGGCGGCGCGGCCGGATCGCCGTGTCGCCGGCGAACAGCGCCTCGACGAAACGCGCGTGGCCGATGCCGAAGCCCGTGACCGCGCCGCGGCCGCTCACGACGACAGGCGGTCGCGTTGCCGGCGACGTGGTTGCTCGAGGCGTGGTCACTGGCCTGGTTGCTGCGGTGGGGGGAGCCGGGACTCGGCGTGGGTGTCGATCGAGAGACGGTAGCCGAACCAGCCGTTGTGCAGCACGCATTGCCGCGGCACCAGCCGGTCCGCGGGCTCGTCGGTCCAGTCGTAGGTGATCACGATGTCGCCCTTCGGCTGTCCGTCGAGGCGCTGAAACCGGCGTTCGGCGAGGCGACCGTGGCTCCACGTCTCGTGCACGCGTTCGCCGAAGACACTGCCCTCGCGGGTGCCGTCGGAGGGGCCTGGGCCCAGCCACGGATAGAAGGTGCGCTGCACGTCGAGCAGGATGAAACGCGGCGGGAACGGGAGGTCCTGCATCGTGTCGTTCCTCAGCTCGACCGTGGTGCCGCGCAGGATCATCGCGAACCCGACGGAGCCCATGGGCGAGATGCCGATCACGGTCAGCGTGTCGCCCTGCTTCTGGATCGCCGCGTCGAAGCCGCGCTGGCCGTTTTCACCCCAGGTCGCGGTCACGCGCTGCTGCAGCAGCATGTCGGTGGCGAGCGTCGAGGCAGGTTGCAACGTGCCGGGGTAGTCCTCCTCGCGCCACCGGTGCGATGCGGACGATGCGCATGCGCAGAAGAGCAGCGCACCGGCGATCAGGGCGGAGGTTCTTCGTCTCATGAGCGCGAGGCAGCGGCGCGGACGCGCCGAACACGGACCTCACGATACGGGTGGCTCGGGCGCGGCGCACGGCCTGCCTGGCCTCGCGAGCGCACCGATTGCGAGCGCGAGCACGAGACACATCAGGATCCCGACGCCCGAAGTCAGTCCGATGCAGAACAGCGCGGGCTGGTCTGACAGCGCGAGCAGTCCGAACCCGAGCACGTTCGTGACCGCAGCCAGCGAGACCGAGAGATACGTCACGTCGTGGGCGCCGGGTTGCGACTCCTCTTCGGCCAGGAAGATGCCGAAGTCGACGCCCATGCTGACGACCATCAGCAGCGCGACGAGCGAGAGGAGGTTCAGCGCCACGCCGGCGAGCGCAAGCACGGCGACCGTTGCGGCGGCGCCGAGCAGCGCGGGCAGACACGAGATCACGACCGGTCGCACCGCGCGATGCCGCGCGATCACGAGCAGCACGACCGCGACCAGGCCAAATGCGAGCAGCGTCGTCATGCTCGCGCGATAGGCGGCGATCGCGTTGGTCATCGCGCCTTGGATGTCGAGCAGCAACACGCCGGGGACGTCTGCGAGCCGTTTGCCGAGCGCCGGCTCGTCGCGCAGGCCGCGCACGAAGCTCAGCAGCATCGCGCCTTCGGGCACCTCGAGACGGAACGGCCGCACGAGCGAGGCGAGCGGCGTCGCGAGCAGGTCGTGTGCGACGACCGGCGGCGGCGCCGGCTTGGCCAGTGCTTCGGCGAACGGAGCGAACGCGTCGGCGACGAACCCCGCGGCGGTCAGCGTCTCGCGCAGGCGTGGCCACAGCGTGGTTTCGCCGCGCACGGCCGCATCGACGGCTCGCTGCCGGCCGGCACTCGGCAACAGCGGCGTGATGCTGCCGTAGCCCGCGATCTCGCCGTTGCGTTGGGCCTCGGCCAGTGCCGCGGCGACGCGGTCGTTCGCGGTGAGCGCGGCCTCTTCATCGGCGCCCGTCGCGACCACGATGCGCTGCTGTTCGAAGCGCGACACGCGCGCGTGCACGGCGTCGTCTTCGGCCTTCAGCCGTAGGTCGACGCGGTTCAGCGTGCTGAGCCGGTCGTCCCATGACGCGCGTGGCAGGCCGAGCGCGGTCACGACGATCGCGCCGCAGATCGGCAACAAGAGCCAGAGACGCGCTCGGCCGCGCACGTTCAGGGCGCGCCGCATGACCGATACCGTCGCGCGCGACCAGCGCGTCGCGTGGATCCGGCGCGAACAACCGGGCAGGATGGCCCAGGACGAGAACAGCGCGGCCGCGATGCCGGCCGTCGCGAACACGGCCAGCTCGCGCAGACCCGGGAACGTGGCCAAGAGCAGCGTCACGAAACCGACGACCGTCGTGCCGGCGCTGAGCAGCAGGCCTCGCCACAGGTGCGACATCGTCTGCCGCGGCCCGTCCGGGTGTGGGGCCAACGACTGATGGCTGAAGTAGTGCTCGGCGTAGTCGATGCTGACGCCGACCAGCGACGCGCCGAACGCGAGCGTCAGGCCGTGCACGGCGCCGAACGCGAGCTGGCACGCGACGGCACCAGCGAAGAACCCGGTCGCGAGCACGGGCATGCAGAGCAACGGCGGCCACAGCGAGCCGAACAGGAACAGGAACACGACGAGGAAGCCCACCGTCGAGCCGATCCCCACGCGACCGACGTCGGCCTGCATCGAGTCTTCGGCCGCGATCGCGTGCCGGTTCACGCCGCTCTCGTGGAGGCGCAGGTGCTTGCCGTGGCTCTGCTGCAGCTTCGCGAACGCTTCGCGCACGCCGTCGAGCAACGGGCGCTGCTCCGTCGAGTCCGAGGCGCTCGCCTTCGTCGTGACGAACACCACGGCGGCCGCCGGTTGCGACGTCGCGACGAAGCGATCGTCGACGACGCCGAGGTCGCCCGCGTTCTGGCCGGCCACGCGGTCGAACAGCGAGGGCATGACGAGGAACGGGTCTGCCGGTGCGATGCGGCTCAACAGCCCCGACATCGGCGTCGCGAGCCGTTGCGACAGACGCGCGACCGCGGCCGTGAGGCCCGCGGGCGACAGCCGCTCGGTCGCGGCCTCTGCCGACTCGGCCAGGAAACCGAAGCGGCGCGCTTCGTAGACCGACCACAACGCCTCCTCGATGCCGGCGGGCGGGCCCGCGTCGATCGACTCGACGCGCGTCGCGACGCGCGCATCGGCGCGCAGCAGGTTTTCGTAGGCGCGGCTCACGGCGACTGCTTCGCTTTCGTCGGTCGCGTCGACGAGCAGGATCATCGTTCGGCTCAGCGGCCCAGTCGCGATCTTGCGTGCGAGGTCGATCGCGGAGTCGCGTTCGCCGTGCGGCAGGAAGTGCGTGATGTCGGTCGTGACGTGCGGGTCCGCCGTCCACCACACCGACAGCACGAGCAGGGTCAGCAGTCCTGCCGCGATGCGGGGGATCTCGCCACGCGTCATTTCGCGTCGATCCCGAACAGGCGCTTCTGCTCCGCGGCGTCGAACTTGCGCGCGGGGTCGGCCGCGACGATGCGCGTCACGGTGCGGTCGCCGTTCGGTTCTTGGACTTCGATGCGGACCACGGCCTCGCCTTCGCCCGTGAGCGTGAGGCTCTTCAGCATCTGGTCGAGCGGCTTGGCGAGAGGCACGAGCGTCAGCGTCCAGCCGGTCGCGTCCTTCTCGGCTTGCGCGAACTGGATCGTGTAGGACTTCGCGAGTGCTTGTTCGTCGCCCGCGAACACGCGCACGAGCGAGCTGATGAAGTTGCGCACCTTGTCGCTGCGCTTGAGGTCGACGACCTCGGTGCCGTCGCGGTTCTGCAGCCGCAGCTCGGTCGGCGTGATCAGCACGCTCGACGGTTCGGGGCTCTCGACGATCCGTGCGAGGTAGCCGGGCTGTGTGCGATCGGGGCGAAAGAAGTAGAGCCGTCCCTTGCTCTGCAGCGGCAGCGCGAGCAGCGCGAGGTGCTTCTCCTCCTCGAACCTGGCCTCGAGTCCCGTGGTCGCCGCGAACATGCGGAACAGGGCCGCGGCATCGGCGGGGCGCGCGCGTTGCCGCGGGTCTTGGGTGGGGGCCTGGGCCGGCACTGCGGGCGCCGCTGGCGGGGTCTGGCCTGCGATCGGGCCGGCGATCGCGAGCAGGAGGGCGAGGGCCGCGTGAAGCAGTTCGATGCTCGGACGCATTCGGACAGGATTCTTGCCGACGCCGCCGACCGTTCAAGCGTGACCGAGCCAGGGCGTCGAGTGGCACCTCACCGGAGACCTTGCCCGCGATGATTCGCGACGATCGCGACGTGTGCTGCGGCCTCGCGATGCGGTCGCGGCGGCAGCGTGCCGGTTAGCCTGCCGAGCCAGGACTTTTGCCGTCAAGGCGCGGCGGTAGCATGCGCGGGCTCCGGATGAACCTGCGCCGCATGCTGCTGATCGCCGCCCTGCTGGTGGCGGTCTATTTCGTCGTGGGCGCGATCCGGCGGGCGCTCGCCGGCGACGAGACCAAGATCCGTTGGTTGTTCGCCGACGAGGCCGCGGCCTTCAACGACTGCGCCGCGGTGTCGGTGCTCTCACACTTCGCCCCCACATGGCAGGACGAGACGACGGGCGTCACGCGCCAGGCCCTGCAGGGCGGCCTGCTGTGGGCGTTCCAGAACCGTCGCGATCCGCAGAGCCGGCGGTTCCGGTATCACCTCGAGGTCGGCGAGTACGACGTCGACGTGCAGGGCGAGCAGGCCACGGCGACGCTGCCGCTCGTGCTCCACGAGGGCCGCGATGCCGGCGACGAGGTGATCTGGGAACTGCGCGTCACCGCCGAGCTCGGCAAACACGACGGTGAGTGGCGGGTCGACCGCTCGCGCCACGAGACCGTGCGCGGCGCGGCGCCGCGGTGAATCGGTGGCCGCACCCCATCCGAGGCATCGGCGCACTTCCGGCAGAGCGCGGCATCGATAGACTTTCCGAATGCGACGCAAGACCGAGGCCAAGAGCCGCGTGCTCACGGGCCACGTGCGGCCCGCAGATCCGTTCGAGCTGATCAAGTGGCTCGCGCACTGCCAGCAGGACGCGCGCAAGGCCGTGGCCGAGCTGGTGCAGAACTCGCTCGACGCGGGCGCCAAACGCATCGATCTCGTGCGCCGGCGCGAGAAAGGCGTGTTGTGCCTCCAGATCCTCGACGATGGCGAGGGCGTCATCCCCGAGCTGCCGCGCGCTGCGGCGCTCGAACACGTCGCCACGCACATCGGACACTCGCGCAAGCGCAACCTCACGCTGCAGCAGCGCCGCGAGCTCATGGTGCAGGGGCAGTTCGGCATCGGCATCCTTGGCTTCTGGTGCCTCGGCGCGCACTTCGCAATGCGCAGCGCGGTGCCCGGCGAGGAACCGTGGGAGCTGCACCTGCGCGCCGAGCAACCCGGTTACGAAGTCCGTCCGAGCCGCGGCCGCCTGTCGTTCGCCTCGGGCACCGAGGTCTCGGTGCGCGAGCTGCACGAGTCGGTCGTGCATCTGCTCGGGGCGAGGCGACTCGGCGATTACCTGGCGCTCGAGCTGCGCGGCCAGATCCTCGAACAGAAGGCCCAGATCACGATTCACGACCGCGTCGCGCGCGGCCTCGCGCAGAAGGTGTTCGCGGTCAAGCCCGTGATGTTCCCGGGGCGAAGGCTCGGTCCCGAACAGCTGGTCGTGCCGGGCCACCGGCCGGCGCGCCTCGAGCTCTACCTCGTTCCGGTCGGTGACGCGGCGCTGCGCGTGGGCTTCGCGGCCGGTGGCACGCTCGTGCTCGACGACCTCGTGCAGCTCGATCCGGAGCGGCTCGGCGGGACCGCGTTCGCGAGCGGGCGCTTCTGCGGCGTGGTCGACTTCCCCGACGTCGAGGTCTCGCCGGGCGCGCGCCGCGGCGTGAAGCACGGCGAAGCGACGGTGGCACTGGTCGATGCGTTGTGCACGCTGCTGCCCTCGCTCGACGGCGAGCTGGCGGCCGAGCAGCGCCGCAGCGACGAGGAGGTGGAGCAGCGCCAGATCCGCAAGTTGCGCCGCGCGTTCCTGGCCCTTCGCAGCAAGGCGCCCGAGTTCGAGCTGTTCGCCGTGCGCGGTGCCCATCCCGCCGCGGATGCCGTGGCCGAGCGGCCGGCCTACAGCGTGCCGGGCGAACTCGCACGCGAACGAGCGCTGGCGCCGAACGGCCCGCTGCCGGAGTCCGATGCTGCCGAGGAGGTCGACGACGGTCCCGAGGCTCTGCACCTGTTCCCTCCGGGGCCGCTGCACCACCTCGCGGTGACACCGGAGCGTACGCGAGTCGAATTGCTCGGCACGCGGCGGCTGCTCGCGATCCCGCGCGACGCCGACCGGCGGCGGCTGCGGCTGCCGCTGCCGGTCGCCTGGCGCGTGCTGTCGGGACCCGGTCGCATCCAGTCCGAGGGCACCGCGGGCATCGCAGGGTGCTTTCAAGCCGACTCCATGGAGGGTGTCAGCGTGATCGAGGCCAGTGCCTGCGACGGCGAACGCTCGGTCGCGGGGCAGGCCGTGGTGAGGACCGTGCTGGGCAACGAGACCAGCCATCCGGGCCTCGGCATTCCGTCGCCGGCGTTCGTCGAGGATCCGTCGGGTGATTGGCGGTCGCGAATGCGCGATGGCATCTGGGAAGTCAACCGCGCGCACCCGGACTTCCGCGAGGCGAGCACGGCGGAGCGCCGCCAGCTGCGCTACCTGTCATCGCTGCTTGGCAAGGAGATCGTGAGCCGCACCTACCCGTCGCCGCAGACTTCGCGCGTGCTCGAGCAGCTCGTGCGTCTGCTGGCCATCGTCGAGCAGTCGCTCGAGTAGCGAGGCTGGCAAGGCAGGTGCGCCGCGTCTCGATTCGAGACCCGGACCATGGCATGGGCCACGCCGAGCCGGGTTCGCGCCGTTCCCCGTCGCGCTTGAGTGCGCGGGTGCCGTTCGCCGATGTCGATTCCAACGACAAGGGGAACTGCATGACTGTATCGGGCGACCTTGCCACGATGAATCTGTCGGACTTGCTGCAGAACATCCACGCGAATGGCAAGTCTGGAACGATGACGCTGGTTTCGGACGAGGGCACCGCGAAGGTGTTCTTCCGCGAGGGCAACATCGCGATGTTGACGACCGACTGCCGGCTTCCGCTCGTCGAAATGCTGGTGGCAGCGGGCCATGTGACCGCGAAGAAGCTCGACGCCGCGCGCAAGAAGCAGAAGGGCACGCGCCACGAAGTGTCGGCGTATCTCGTCAGTGCGAAGGCGATCTCGGCGCAGGGCCTGCTCGAGGTCGCCAAGGACTGCTTGTCCGAAGACGTCGCCAACCTGATTGCCTCCGCGCATGGCGAGTTCGAGTTCGTCGAGAGTCAGGTGCCCGCGAAGGGCTTCGACCCCGACGAGGCCAGCCTGCGGCTCTCGTTGCCCGTTCCTGCGCTGATCTTCGAAGCGGCGAAGCGCTCCGACCACTGGACCGAGATCCGCAAGCTGCTGCCGTCCGACTCGCTGCACTTCCAGGTGCGCGACGGCGCGCGGCTCAAGGACGAGATCGAGGATCCCGAGCTGGCCGAGCAGATCCTGAAAGCGCTCGACGGCTCGCGCAGCGTCAAGGAAGTCGCCAACCTGTTCCCGAACCGGCGCTTCCTCACCTACAAGCTGATCGCCGACTTCGTGGGCGAACGCATCGCGCGGCCGACCGGTGCTGGCGACCTGCTCGAGTTCGCGCGCCGCATCGAGGCCGTCGACGCCGCGCGCGCGCGCAGCCTCGTGCGCCGCGGGCTCGACACCGAACACCACAACCCCGAGCTGCTGACCATGGAGGCGCGGCTCGCCGAAGAACTCGAGGACCCGGCAGGGGCGGCGGCGGCCCACAAGCTGCTCGCCCACATGCACCTCGAGGCCGGCCGCACCGACGTCGCGCTCGTGTCACTGAATGCGGCCAAGAAGCTCACGCCGACCGACCCGAACCTGTGGGAGCGCACGCTTTCGCTGGCGCTCACGCAGGGCCGCCGCCAGGACGCGCTGCACGAGGGCATGCATCTCGTGAAGCTGTATCGGGCGCCAGGGCTGCACAACCGGGCCCAGGAAGTGCTCGGGCGGCTGCTGCAGATCGAACCGGACTCGCAAACGCTGCACGTCGAGTTCGCGCGTTCGATGGTCGACTGCAACCAGTCCTCGGATGCCGTGAAGCACCTCAGCAAGCGCGGCAAGACGCTGATCGCCAAGGAGAACTACCCCTTGGCGCGTTCGCTCTACGAGGAGATCCTGCACATCGAGCCCGGCAACGAGGAAGCGACCGTGTCGATCGAGATGATCGACAAGGAGAACTTCGCGAAGCGGCGCGAGCGCAAGCGCCGCGCGATCCGCATGGTCCTGACCATCGCGGGCATGCTGCTGCTCGGCACCGTGATCGGCATCGAGCTGATCGGCCGCAGCGCCTACATCGAGACGCGCTCGCTGATCAGCCGCGAACGCATGATCGAGCAGGGCCAGTATCACGAGGCCATCAGCCTGTTGAACACCGTGCGGAACGAGAACCCGTTCTCGCTCACGACGCTGCTCGACGTCCCGCGCATGATCGCGGACCTCGAGGAGCGCGCGCACGAAGCCGGCGTGAAGCTGCCCGCCCCGTCCGACTCACAGGACCGGACCGGAACCTCCGGACGCAAGGGCCGGTAGCGGCAGCTGCGACAGCAGCTCGGGCGGCGTCGTCGGCAGCAGCGAGCCGTCGGCCGTGGTCGTGGCGAGCACGGTCACGGCGCGTGCACACCAGCGCTTCTGCGCGTCGTGGATCTCGTACGCGACGCGGATCAGCGGTTCCGTCGCGACGAACCAGGCCGTGACGCGCGCCGTCTCGCCATACGAGAGCGGCGCCATGTAGCGGCAGTGGGCATCGACGATGAACATCCGGTAGCCGAGCTCGCGGATCTGCGGCACGTCGAGACCGATGCTCGCGAACAGCTCCGTACGCGCCGCCTCGAGCCATTCGAAGTACCTGCCGTGCCACGCGACGCCGAGCGGGTCGCAGTGGTGGAGCCCGATCTTCTGATCGATCGTCACGGCGTGGTCGGGTCGCTTGCGTTCGGTCACGAGCTGGCTGCCTGTTCCGTTGCCCGGGCAGAGCCGGCGGCCCGGCGCTTGGCCCAGAAGTCGAAGAAGTTGAACCAGTTGTCGGGCGCTTGGCGAGCATGATGCTCGAGTCGTTCGGCGTAACGCTGCACCCAGACCCGCAGCGCGCCCTCGCGATCCTTGCGCGGCAGCTCGATGCGGTCGGCGAACCGTTCGCAGTGCAGCTCGTAGCGGTTCGGCGCCTTGTAGATGCCGAACACGAGGTAGACCGGGCAGCGCAGGATCGACGCGAGCAGCAACGGGCCGCCCGCGAACGAGGCGGTTTCGCCGAAGAACGTCGCTTCGACACCGCGTTGATCGAGACCCGTGCGGTCGCCGAGCGTCGCGACGAACTGGCCGCGGTCGAGGCACTCCTGCACGCGCGCCATGACGCCGATGTGGTCCTCGCCGACGTGGATGACCTGCGCCGCCTGCTGGGGGTTCAGCTCCGCGAGCAGCGAGTTGATCATCTTCGCATTCTGGAAGTAGCCGAGGATCCAGATGCGCAGCGTGTCGTTGGCGCCGCCGGCGCGCATCGCTTCGTAGCTGCCGAGGTGCGCGCCGAGCAGCACCGCGCCGCGCCCCGTCGCCGCCTGTTGGGTCAGCAGCTCGTGACCCGTGCGCGTGAAGCAGAGGCTCCTCGTGCGTCCCGTCGCGAGGAAGACCTTGTCGAGCGTGACCTGCGCGAACGTGCGCAGGTGGTGATAGATCGCCCAGAAGCCCGGCTGCCGGCCGTGCACGCGCGTGAGCCACTCGCGCGAGCTGCGGACCGCGCGGCGGTCGAACAGCCGATACCACAGCGCGACGAGCGCCACGAGCGGCTTCGCCACCGTTCGCCCGAGCAACGTCGCGAACCAGAAGGCCGCGCGGATGCCGAGCACGGTGCCGCGTTCGCGCTTGTTGAGCCAGGTCGTCGGATCCTTCGGCCTCATCACCGGCGACGCGGTCATCGGTGACCCAGTCATCGGCGACCCAGTCCCGCGAGCCGGCCCAGGCGTCCAAGACCCAGCCGTCCAAGACCCAGCCGGCCCAACATGATGCCCGTGCAGATGCGGCTGTGCATGAACGACAGGTGCAGGTTGTCGCGCAACGGCCGGAAGTGCGACACGCCGCCTTCGTGCTGCGTCAGGTAGCGCACTCCGACGGGCAGGTTGACGATCGGCACGTGCGCGCGCGCCATGCGCACGACGATCTCGACGTCGAAGGCCATGCGGTCGGCGCGCGTGCCGCTGCTGCGTGCCGCCTGCAGCGGATAGACGCGGAACCCGATCAGCGCATCGCGCACCACGTCGCGCCGGCCGATCTCGAGGTCGACCCAGAACTTCGTGAAGCGGCGCGCGACGAGCCGTATGGCCGGCGCGGTCTCGTCGTAGACCGGATACCCGAGCACGAGCGCTTCGGGCCGTTCGGCCGCGGCGCGCAGGAACTCGGGCATGCGCGAGAGATCGTGCTGGCCGTCGGCGTCGACCTGGAACACGTGCGTGCAGCCGTGTCGGGCCGCGACTTCGAAGCCGGCCTTCACGGCGCGGCCCTTGCCGCGGTTTCGTTCGAGCCGGTGCACGACGGCGACGCCGGCCGCTGCCAGCGCCGCGCACGCGGTTCTGCCCTCGGGGCCGCTGCCGTCGTCGACCACGATGACGAGCGGCACGTGCGAGCGCACGATGCGCGCGACGTCGCCGACGGTCTGCGGGTTGTCGTAGGTCGGGATCACGGCGCACGGGCGGAACGTCATGGCGCCGCCTCCGGAGCCTGACGCAACACGACGCGGCCCGCCGAGCAGCGCACGCCACCGCGCGTGATCTCGAACTCGGCGTGAGTCCGCTGTTCGCCCCATCGCAGCGTCACGTCCACGAAGTCGCCCGGCGCGATGCGGGCCAGGAACTTCATGTCGGAGAACGCCGTGGCCTCGCAGCGCGGGCCGAGCACCTCCCGAAGACACGGCAGCACGAGCTCGTGCAGCTGCACGGCGCCGCTCAGCACCGGGTAGCCCGGGAAGTGACCGTCGAACGCGAAGAAGTCGTCCGGCACCTGCGTGCGGAACCGGGCTTCGCCGCCCGAGACCGCGATCGCGGCGAACTGCAGACGCGTGCTGGGCAGCTCGCCGTTGCTCGCGCGGCCGAACAGGCGCAGCAGCGCGTCGCGCGCGACCTGCCCGTCCTCGTCGCGTGCGAGCTGGTCCGCGCAGCGCAGCGTCGTGTTCGTTCGGAACGGCGCGGGCAGCGAGCGCAGCAAGTCGTCCGCGGTGCGGGCCGGCGCGTGCACGGCGCAGAAGAACTGCAGTCCATCCCGATCGACGGCGGTCACCGCCGCGTCGGCGACGCCATCGAGATCGAGCACCGCCTGCAGCAGCCGGACCTCGCGTGGGTCCGGCGCCGACGCCCAGGTGCCCGCGGGCAGCTCGACGACGTGCGTGCCGGCCGCCGCGAAGCAGCCGAGCGTCTTCGCGTCGAGCGGCGCGTCGGGCGCGACGACCTGCAGCTTCTCGAGCTCGCGCCGCGGCCGCATCGAAAGCGCGCGCAGCAGTGCTGCCGGTGCGACCAGCGTATGCACGCAACGTCGTTCGAGCACGTTCGCGAGTGTCGCTGCGTCGAGCCCCGTGCCGCCAGCGAGCCTGCAACCCGCGCGCAGCGGCGCGAGCCAGCCCGGCACGAGCGCGTGCGGGCAAGCCGGCCGGAACGCGTTCCAGACGGTCGCTCCCGCGGGCAGGCGCAGACGGACCAGCACCTCGTCGACGAGCGCCGACAGGTTCGCGGCGGACCACGAACGCGAGCAGGCGTTGCCGCGCGCGTCGAGAGCCCACGTCGTGAGCGCGCCGGTGAGCGGCACGTCGGCGAGCTCGGTTGCGTTCGCCGCGGGCGGAGACGCGAGCAATCGACGCACGTCGAGGCCCAGGCCGATGCCCGAGTCGTGCACGAGCATCGCGCTCGCGGGCAGCGCGAGCACAGGGGCCACGGAACCGCGGCGCGGATCGGCCGGCAGTGCTACGCCATGACCCTTCGACCAGGATGCGAGCAGTGCTGTGAGGAACGCGGCGCGGTCGTCGTCGAACGCGAAGACGAGATACGATCCGGGGCGCGGCGGCGGCAGTGCGCCAAACACGCGCGCGACGCGCGAGCGCAGCGCGGCCTGGCCCGTGTTGTCTGCCGCGGCGCGCAGCGCGTTGCGCTCGCCGCCACCGGCGCGTTCGTGTGCGTGCAGCTCACCCACGCGAGAACCGCCGTCGCCGCATGGTCCACTCGCTCGCGAACATGACTCCCATCAGCACGTAGGCGATGAAGCCGTTGTAGGTCGCCCACCACGCGCGTGGCGCCGCGTCTGCGACCACGAGCAGCGCGAGCACGAGCGCGGTCGAGCCGTTCGCGACGAAGAACACGCTCCAGAGCACCGTCCACGTGCGGCACCACGCCTGCTTCTCGGGCGGCAGGTGCGGTTCCTGCAAACGCGCGAACCGTTCGACCATCGGCATCGCGCCACGGCGCAGCGACCACCCGAACACGGCGAGGAAGATCGCATTGATCAGCACCGGCACGGCGAGCATGAACCCCTCGGCGTCGAGCGCAGCCGACAGCACGAGGCACGACACCGTCGCGAGCGGCACCGCCGCGAGCCCGCGCATCGCGGCGCGCTGGCTCCTCCTCATGCGAATCGCCGCGATCGGCGCCACGACACACAGCAGGATCGCGGCGACGAAGCGCGGACTGCCCTGGCTCAGACCGATCCAGACGAACAGTGGGTAGGCGGCCAACAAGGTGCCGAGCAGGACTGCGGCGATCGTGCCCATCCTACGCGCGGTCACTGTCATCGCGGCTCAGGCGCCGGCGGCTGCAGCGGCCCCGTTCTCGGCCTGCTTGACGCGGATGAAGCGCGCCAGCGATCCGATCGAATGGTAGTACTCGCGGTTCTTCTCGTCGTTGGCAACGGTCTTGACGCCGAACTTCGCATGCACGGCGAGCGCGATCTCGAGCGCGTCGATCGAGTCGAGGCCGAGACCTTCGCCGAACAGCGGCGCTTCGGTCTCGATGCTCTCCGGGCTGACGTCCTCGAGCGCGAGAGTGTCGACGATCAGACGCTTCAGCTGGGCTTCGAGGTTGTCTGCCATTGGCGGAAAGGGAATCTAGGGACGCTGCCGAGGCGAGGCAAGAATTGTCATCGCCGTGGCGAGGGATCCGGCCCGCGCGGTTTGCGGTGCACCCATGCGAGCTCCGCCCCGGTGGCCATTTCTCCACAAACCGATAACGGTGGACTCCCACCTGCGCGCTCGCCAGACTGAGCCGCGGCCGACACCGACACACATGCGAGCGGATTCCACATCGCAGAACGCACTCGCCGCCAGGTCCTGGGACGTGGTGATCTGCGGCGCGGGCCTCGCGGGCCTCACGCTCGCGCGACAGCTCCGTCGCGAGCTGCCGCAGCTGAAGGTCGCGATGCTCGAACGCACTTCGCGCCCGCTGCCCGATGCCTGCCACAAGGTCGGGGAATCTTCCGTCGAGCTCGGCGCCCAGTATCTCGACCGCATCGGCCTGCGCGACTACATGCGCAGCCGGCAGCTGCTCAAGTTCGGCATCCGCTTCTTCCCCGGCGGCGGCGACCTGCCGCTGCACCAGCGCACCGAGATCGGACCGTGTGCCGAACCGATCGTGCGTTCCTACCAGATGGATCGCGGCCGCATGGAGTCGGACCTGCGCGGCTTCTTCGAGGACGACGGCGGTACGCTCGTCGAAGGTGCCAAGGTCACCGCGATCGAGATCCGCAAGACGCCCGAGCAACACCGCGTCGTCTACGAGAAGGACGGCGTGAGCCACGAGCTCACGGCGCGCTGGGTCGTCGACGCGACCGGCCGTCAGGCCCTGCTGCGACGCAAGCAGAAGCTCACGCGCGGCAGCCACCACGTCGCGAGCTCGGGCTGGTTCCGCATCGCGGGCAAGCTCGACATCAACGACCTCGTGCCGAAGACCGAGACCGAGTGGCACAACCGCCCGTGCAGTGAACATCGCTGGCTGTCGACGAATCACTTCATGGGTGCCGGCTACTGGGTCTGGGTGATCCCGCTGTCCACGGGTCTCACGAGCATCGGCGTCGTGTTGCACGAGGACACGCACGACTGCCGCAACATCGCGGGGCTCGAAGCGACGCTCGCGTTCATGCAGGAGCACGAGCCGCAGCTCACGGCCGCCGTGCTGAAACACGAGATCAAGGACTTCCTCTGCCTGCGCAACTACAGCTACTCGGTCGGCCGGTGCTGGTCGCCGGACCGCTGGGCCCTCGTCGGCGAAGCCGGCGCGTTCGTCGACCCGCTGTTCAGCCCCGGCACCGACTTCATCGGCTTCGCGAACTGTTTCACGATCGAGCTCATGCGCGCGGACCTCGCGGGCCTGGACCTGAAGCCGAAGACGATGATGCTGAACGCGCAGTATCGCGCGCTGCTGAACGGTTCGTTCCAGCTGTTCCGCACGGCCGCGCCGATCTACGGCCATCCGTCCGCGATGGCGAACAAGGTGTTCTGGAACAACTTCGCCTACTGGTCCTTCACGTGTCAGTACTTCCAGCAGGACCTCTGCCGGCTCGAAGGCGACGAGCACATGAAGTTCGCCGAGCTCGGGCGCCGCTTCCTCGGGCTCACGGGTCATGTCGAGAACCTGCTGCACCACTGGGCGCTCATGGCGCCCGAGCGGCCGATGCCGGTCTTCAAGCAGGCGCCTGCGTTCCCGTCGGTGCTGATCGACGCGCACGTGGCCACAGCACAGAAGATGACGGTCCCCGAGACGCTCGACTACATCTCGCGGCGGCTCGAGCAGGGCCACGAGATCATCGGTGAGCTCGTGCTGCGCATCGCACAGGAGCTCGGTCCCGAGCGAGCGCAGCAATTGCTCGACCAGGTGCAGTTCTGGTCGTGGGGCGTGAAGATCGGCAAGGAGCGTCTCGAGATCGAGCAGCTCGTGGGGTTGCAACGACGCCACCGTCTGCCCGACCTCGCGCGCGACGTCGAACGCGGGCTCGGCCCGGTGCGCCGCCATGCAGAGGCCGCGGCCGCACGCGAGCTGCTCGCGCGCGGGCCCTACACGATGCCGGCCGAACCCCTCGATGCGGCGCGGATCGCGATGCTCGAAGACGCCTGACCGAGGCTCATGCCGTGACGCCCGAGTCGAGCTCTCCTGCGGACTACCTGCTGCAGGTCCTGGGCGGCAAATGCTGCGCGCAGGCGGTCTCGACCGCGGCAGCGCTCGGTCTCGCCGAACGGCTCGAGTCGGGGCCGCGCACGCTCGAGGCACTGGCGGCCGAGACCGGATGCGACGCCGTCGTGCTCGCTCCGGTGCTGCGGCTCTGCGCGGGGCTCGGCTTCTTCGACAGCCCGACGCCGGACACGTATGTGCTGACCGAACGCGGCAGGGCGTTGAAGCGCGATGCACTGGGCCCGCTCGCGGAGTTCGTCGGCGCGCAGGAGCAGTGGGACGCCTGGTCGCGGCTGCGCGACGTCAAGCGTACCGGGGGCACCGCGTTTCAGGGCGCCCACGGCGTCGGGCTCTACGACTACCTCGCGCGCACTCCGGAGGCGGCGGCGCGCTACGACGCGGCGATCGACTCGTTCACGCGGCACGAAGCCCTGGCGCTCTGCAACGCTTGCGATTTCGGCACCGCGCGTGTCGTCGTAGACGTCGGCGGCGGCCGCGGCACCTTGCTCGCGGAGGTGCTGCACCGTTGGCCGCACCTGCGCGGTGTGCTGCTCGATCTGCCGCACGTCGTCGAGCGGGCCCGGCCGCAGCTCGTCGCGCGGTTCGGCGCGCGCGTGGAGGCCCACGGCAGCGACTTCTTCGAGAGCATGACGAAGGGCGGCGACGTGTATCTGGTCAAGCACGTGCTGCACAACTGGGGCGACGAACGCGCGTTGTCGCTGCTGCGGTGTTGCGTCGACGCGATGGCTCCTGGTGGGCGCGTGCTCGTGATCGAGACCGTGCTCTCGCCCGACAACCGCGCCGACCTCGCCGCGATCATGGATCTCGAGATGCAGGTGCTGCTCGGCGGCCGCGTGCGCCGGAAGCCCGAGCTGCGGCGCTTGCTGCAGTCCGCCGGGCTGCGTGTCGAGCAGATGGTGCGGCTCGTCGCCGGCAGCTGGCTGCTCGTCGGTGAGCGCGCCTAGCCTCGGTGCGCGGGCGCGTCAGCCGCCGCGCGCTGTTTCGACGAGCGCCACCACGACCGGCTCGACGCTGCCGTCCTCGCCGGCCACGGCGAAACGGCCCGTGAAGACCCGTTCGCCCGCGCGCAGCTCCAGCGTGTAGTCGTCGTCGGCGAGCACGATCGGCACGCAGCAGGAACCGTCGGCCTTCGCGTCGAAGCCACACTCGTCGACGCCGGGTTCGCCGCCGAGCACGCGATTCCCGTGGCACTGCATCTGCACGCGAGCCGCATCTGGCGACACGCCGGCTGGCAGCGAGAACGCGATGTGCCGCACGAGTCCCGCGCGGATCGGCACGTCGAGCTCGGTCTGCTGTCCGGCGCGGACCTCGAACGGCAGCCCGCGCACGGTCATGAACGAAGCGCCGTGCGCCCAGAACTCGTAGCGGCCTTCGGCCAGACACAGTGAACCGGCGGGCTCGCGCAGCGGCACCTGCACACCGTGCTCGTCGACGACGAAGCCGCCACAGTGTTGCGTCGGCCGCTCGGCGAGCAACGCGTAACGCAGTGTGCCGGCGGGCGGCACGGTCACGTCGAGCGTAGCGCCGGCCGTGGTCACCGCGGCGACGCCCGCGAACAACGCCGGGCAGCGGCTCCGCCGGCCGAACACGTGCACGCGGTAGTTCCCGATTGGCACCGTGGCGAGCAGGCGCACGACGGAGTCCGCGGGCATCACGCTGCCGCGGTAGATCTCACCGTCGCGTTCGAGCAGCACGCACGAGTCCGCGAGCTGTTCGGGGGTCGCGCCGTGCAACCGCACCTGCAGCACGCCGCGGTCGGCCGGCAGCTCGGGCAAGCGCACCACGAGCTGGCCGTCGGCAGCCGTCTCGGTCGCGCACGGCAGCCAGACCTTGTCGTCGCGCGGCCGGCCGAAGAACAGCACACCCGGCTTCGCCTCGAGTTGGAACGCGCTGCCGGCGGCGAGCGGCACGAGCTGCGGCGAAACCGTGTCCGGCCCGTCGCCCGCTTGCCGCCATCCGAGCTCCCAAGCAGCGGCGTCCGCGGGCCGACCCGACGCGTCGAGGAACCGGCCGCGGCAGAGCGGCAGCGCCGTCAGCACGATCGCGAGCTCTTCGCGATGGGGCACCAGGACCGGCAGCTCGAGCGCCGCGAACCCGGGGGCTCGCACTTCGAGCACGATGCGGGCCGGATCGAGCCCGCCCAGCACGAACGCGCCGCTCTCGCTGACGTCGACGGCCGACCACTGATGTCGAGCCCCGCCGTGAGCGACGACGGTCGCGCCGGCGACCGGGTTGCCCGCGGCCGAGCGCACCGTGCCACGCAGCGCGGCACCCCTGCGCAAGACCACGCGCACCGATTGCGTGTGCGCGTCGACGTGCACGGGCACGAGTGCTGGCGCGTGGTCGAAGGCGCGCACCGACACTTCGAGCCGGCCTCGCGGCAGCTCGCCGCTGACGAAGTGACCGCCTTCGCCCGTGCGCAACTCGCGGCAGGGTTGCAACTCGGCGTGGCTCTCGGGACCCTGCCCCGTGAACTGGGCACGCGCATGGTGCGCCACGCGTACGACCGCGCCGCGAACGGGTTCGCCGGCTTCGTCCACGACGGTTCCCGCAACCGTACTCGCGGGTCCGCCGACGCGCAGCTCGAGCGGCGCGCGCGGCTTTCCGCCGACGACCAACATCGGCGAAGGCACGCGACCGTCGACGAACGCCGCGAGCGTCGACATCGCCGCGACGTCGCGCAACGCGAACGTGCCGTCGGGTTCGCTGTGCGCCACCACTTGCCCATCCCACGGTTGCAGCGACGAGTGGCAGAGCCAGACTCCGGCGCCGGCAACGGGTGCTCCGTCGTCGTCGACGACGCGGCCCGCGACCAACACGCCTGCCGGCAGCTCGACCGTGCTCGCCCAGTGCACGCCGGCGCGCACGGCGATCGTCGTCTTCGTGCCGCGATCGGTGGTGACCACCAGTTCGCCGGCCGGCAGCTCGCTCAGTGCGACGCGACCCTCGGCGTCGGTCACGCAGCGACGTCCGCCGAAGTCCGGGTCGGTTCCCGCGCGCGCGAACCACACGCCGACGCCGCTCGCGGCAGTGCCGTCCTGGTGGTGGAATCGCAGCGTCGCGCTGCCGGTCGCCGCCGCCTCGGCCGTGGTCACGAGCGCGCGTTCCGTTCCCGCCGGCGGCGCAGTCGTGCCGCCGGACGCCGAGGACGCGACGGCCGTCGCGGTGCCGACCGGGGCCTGCGCGGACCAGAGCGGCGCGAACGCGGGCAGGCATGCGAGCGCGCCGGCTGCGATCGTCACGGTGAGCAACCACGCCGGCAGCCGCTGACTGCTGACCGGCAGCGGCGGCTGCGCGTTCGTCTCGCGCAACAGCAGCAGGAACGGCAGCGCGAAGAAGCCGCTCGGCAACAGGTCGCGCAGCAGCTGCAGGCCGCGGTGCAGCTGCACGCGAACCGTGCCGGCGGGCCGGCCCAACGCGCGGCCGATCTCCTGCGGCGACTCGTGGTCCTGCAGGAAACGCCGCACGACGTCCTGGCTCGCGAACGGCAGCTGCGGCAGTGCGGTCTGCACGGCCGCGACCAACTCGCGGAATCCGGCCCAAGCCAGCGGCACGTCATCGGCTGTGGGCACGCGATCGCCCGCGGGTCCTACGGGCAGCCGTTGCAACAGTGCGCGACGCTTCTGCCACGTGCTCGCGCGCCGATGCAGCGCGCCGATCAGATACGGCAGGCACGGCCGGCCCGGTGCGTAGGTGTCACAGCGCAGCAGCAGCGCGAGGAACAGCTCCTGCACGAGATCCTCGGCGGCCCGCGCATCGCCGAGCAGGCGCTGCGCGCGATGACGCAGGCGTTCTTCCGTGTGCACGAAGACGAACTCGAGTGCCTTGCGGTCGCCCGTCCGTGCGAACTGCGCGAACTTCTCGTCGAGGTGGCTGTGGGCCATGGCGCAGCAAGTAGATGGGCGCGCGCGTGCGGCAACGCGGGCGGCCGGGATTTTTCGACGCGAATGTAACGCGCGTGGTGCGCCGGGAGAAACTGGGGCCAAAACGCCCTCCGCACCTCCAACCGCATCCCTTCCGCCATGAAACGCTTCGTCGCCAGCATCCTTCTCGTCGGCTGTCTCTCCGCGCAACAGGACATCGTGCGCTACGCGTTCGACAGCACCGACACGCAGTCCGTGCTCAACTACGCGAACGGAGCGCTCGCCGCGCCGAGGTTCGGCACGACGACGTGGCCGGCCTCGATGACCTACGCGAACGGCCGCTTCGGCAGCGCGCTCGAGGCGAGCGGGTACATGGGCATGTCTGGCCGCTACGTGCACACGGGGTGGAACGGCGGCTATCAGGGTGCGCTGACCATCGCGTTCTTCCTGCACAACGTGCTCGCGAATTCTCCGACCGAGTACTCACCGGTCGCCGGTCAGCCCGGCTGGTCCGTCGCGACGGGCGGCAGCGCGGGCGCGGGCCTGCAACTGCACGGTTGGGGCGGGCCCGACCTCAATGGCGACTTCGGCGTCGCGGTCTGCTCGATGCCGGGCTGGAACCACTTCGCGATCGTCGTCGATCCTGTCGCAGGGCAGGCGACCTGGTATCGCAACGGCGCGCCGGCGACGACGACTCCGATCACGGGTGGCGTCGTGCTGACGACGGGTGAGCTGCTCGTCGGCACCGACCACGTGACGTATTGCGGCAGCCTCTACGACATCGACGAGTTCGTCATGATGGCTCGCGCCGCCACGCCGGCCGAGGTCGCGCTGATGGCGCAGGCGCCGATCGCCACGGTGGTCCCGTTCGGCACCGTGACCAACGTCGTCGTGCAGGCGAACGCGCTGCCGACCGCGGGCAACCTGAGCTTCGCGCTGCAGGTGAGCGGACCCGCGAACACGGTGTTCGTGCTCGCCGCCGGGGGGAGCTACGCGCAGGCCGGCGCGGTCGCGCTGCCGCTCGATCTCGGCCCGATCCTCGGTGCGTCAGGCCAGTTCCTGCGCGTGTCGCCGGACGTGAGCGTCGCGGGCGCGCTGCTGAACGGCGTGGCCTCGGTTGGGATCGCGATCCCCGACCAGCCGCAGCTGCTCGGCGTGCAGTTGTTCGCGCAGGCGATCGATCTCACGGCGAGCGGGAGCTTCGTCGCGAGCAACGGCCTCGCGATGCGCGTCGGCCGGTAGAGGGAGCGCGCGCGTTCCGACGCGGCGCCCTCGGATCAACGCCGCGTTGCCCCTTGTAGCAGCAGGGCTCGCTCGAACTCGCGGTTCGCCGACACCGGGTCGCCGCCGCCGCTCGAGTAGCTCGAGCTCGCGCTCGCGCGGCTGGCCCACTGCGAACCGCCGGGCCCGATCAGCTCGACCGCGTCGATCTCGTTCCAACCCGGCGTGCGGTTCGTGTCGAGCACGAGCCGGATCGTCGCGACCGCGCTGGTCAGCGGGAACTGGATCAACAACGGCTGGCCGCCGCCGTTGGCCTGGCCGCGCCACAACGTGATCCACGAGCCGTCGGCTGCGCGCGCGAGGACCTCGGCCAGAGCGCCCGGGGAGTTGACCTCGAACACGCGTATTGCGTTCGCGCGCGCCGGCGTCGCATACGTGAGCTGCAGCCACTGCAGGCCCATGTCGGGGCTCTTCGATGCCCACGCGTTGCGATCGTCCTGGCGCGGATCGGCGTCGGGCGCGCCGATCGCCTGGCGCGCGCTCCAGCCGGGGGCCTCCTTCGGTTTGCCGCCGCCGAGCGCCGCGATCACCTGCGCATCGCGTTCGTTCTGGAGCCACTCCGCGGCGAAGGCATCGAACGCCGGTTCGTCGTACTCGCGGACCTTGCGCGCGGCGTCGAGGCGAACGGGCTGCTCGGCGCCCGAAGCCGCGCGCAGCAGCTGCAGCGACGACTGCAACTCGGCTTCGTTCAGCAAGCGGATCAACGAACGCCGCATCGCGTCGTCGGGTGCGCGCAGGTAGAGGCGCAGCAGCACTTCGTTGGCCGCGTCGCCGCTGAGCTCGACCAGCAGCGCCAGCGCCGCCTCGCGCACGGGCTGCTCCTGCAACGCCGGCAGCGCTGCTTCGAGACCGGGCAGGGCCGAGGTGGAGCCGATGCGCGACAGCGCCGCGAGCGCGCGCAGCGCGAGTGCTTCGGGCGCCGGCGCCCGCACGGCGGCGAGCAGCGCCTCGACGACTTCGGGCATGTCGAACTGCCGCTTGCCGAGCATGTTCGCGAGCGCGATGCGCAGGGCCACGGGCCGCCCCGCGTCGCGCACCAGCGTCGCGATCGGGGAGACGAGCTCGACGACGTAGGCCTCGACCGCCAGACGGAAGTACTCGGAGCCCTGCGCGTCGGTCGCGAACGAGAGCACGTACTGCTCGAGATACCAGTCGGCACCGGCGGGCCCCGTGGCCGGCAGCATCGGCTCGAGCACGGGCGCGTTGCTGCGTTCCACTCGGGCCACAGCGGGCGTGCGTTCGAGCGCTTCGAGCCGGCGCGCGATGGACGCGAGCTCGCTGCGCAGCTCTTCGAGTGCCTGCGTCGTTGCGGCGTCCTGGCCGCCCGGTCGCAGCGGCGGCGCGCTCAGGGACCAGGCCGTGGCCAGCGCGGCCGCGAGTGCCGTGGCGAGCATGCAGACGATGGCGAGCAGCGGCTTCATGAGGCTCGGGTGCGTGGCCCGGATCTCTTGGCAAGGAGAACCACCTGCGCCGGTCATTGCAACCGCACCCGCGCGACTTGGTGACACGTCCGGGCTAGCTTCCGCATGATGGATCGCTTTCTGTGGATCTGCCTCGGCGGCGCGGTGGGTACGGGCGCCCGCTACCTCATGGCGGGTTGGGTTCTGCGCTGGCTCGGCAGCGGCTTTCCGTGGGGCACGTTCGCGGTCAACGTGCTCGGCTCGTTCCTGGTCGGCGTGCTGATGCACGTCGGTCTGGCCACGGAGTTGATGTCGCCGACGTTGCGCATGGCGCTGACGGTCGGCGTGATGGGCGGCTTCACGACCTACTCGACGTTCAGCTACGAGACGGTGCGCCTGCTCGAAGAGGAGGCCTGGCTGCTCGCGTTCGCGAACATCGGTGCGACCACCGTCGGCTGTCTGTTGGCCTGCTACCTCGGCATCGTCGCCGCCCGCCTGATCGTCGGCAGTTGAAGAAAGGAGAACGAACGTGCGCGTCCTCGACGGCGAACAAGTCCTGGTGCGGGTCTTCCTCGGCGAGTCGGACCGCTGGAAGCACCGGCCGCTGCCCGACGCGTTGCTGGAGCGGCTGCGCAAGCATGGCTTCGCGGGCGCGACCGTGTTCCGTGGCGTTGCGGGGTTCGGCGCCCACAGCGTCGTGCACACGGCGAACATCCTGCGGCTCTCGCAGGATCTCCCGGTCGTGATCGAGATCGTCGACACCGACGCGAAGGTGCAGGAGCTGCTGCCCATCCTCGACGAGATGGTCCCAGAGGGGCTCGTGACGATGGAGAAGGTGCGGGTCCTGCTCTACCGCACGCATCGGTCCGGGAGCTAGACGCGGGCAGGGGAGGAGCGCGCTGCCGGATGTCATGGCGATCGGGCCAGCGGCATGCCCGCGGTCGACTGCTTGCCACTTGCTGAACCTGTACGTCAGTCCTTGTTGCCTTCAGGCACGGCCGTACAATCCACCAGAGCTACATGACATCGACCACTGAAGTTGTCTTCCACGTGGAAGAGTCGGCGGATGGCGGCTACACGGCTCGTGCCTTCGGCGTTTCCATCGTCACTGAGGCGGACGACCTTCCAGGCTTGCGAACTGCAGTGCGCGACGCAGTGCGTTGCCACTTCGAACCGGCAGACATGCCGAAGTTCATCCGGCTGCACATCGTGCACGACGAGATCATCGCTGCGTGAAACTGCCCCGGGATCTCTCGGGACGCGGTCTGGCCAAAGTGCTTCGTAGTCTCGGCTACGAAATCACCAGGGAAACCGGCAGCCACCTCCGGCTGACCACGATGCAGCAAGGTGAACATCACATCACGATCCCTGATCACGACTGTCTGCGCGTCGGAACTCTCGCAGCGATCCTGACCGAAGTCGGGGACCATCTGCACATCGAACGTGCCAGACTCGCAGAGCGCCTGTTTAGTTGACCTGGAAGGTAGCCATTCAGACTTGGGCCGTCGCCCACGACGTTCGCTCCGCGGTGAAAGACGCAGTGCCGGCTACTTCGGCAGCGACAGTGGCACGCTCGCGGTCAGCTGCTTCTGCTTCACGTCGAAGCGGTGCACGCGGCCCTGCCAGTCGCCCGCGAACACCACGCCGTCGTCGGCGCCGAACGCGACTGCGTAGAGCCACTCGCCGGTGGCTTTCGACGTAGCGACGGCGCTGCCGCTCGCGGTGTAGACCTGGATCACGCCATCGCTGCCGCAGCTCGCGACTGCGTCGCCGGGGCCGAAGGCGACCGCGAGCGCCTGCTGGTTCGGATGCGCGTTCTGACGCCAGCGTTCCTTTGCTTCCGCTACGTCCCACAGCCGCACCGTGCCGTCGGCTCCCGCCGTGAGCAGACTCGCGCCACTGCGATCGAACGCGAGCGCGTGCACGGCGCCCTGATGGCCTTGCAGCGTCTGGAACACGCGCCCGCCCTTGATCTCCCACACCTGCACGACACCGGCGCGGTCGCCGGCTGCGACCCAGCGGCCGTCGGGCGCGAACGCGACGCTGAGCACGAAGTCGTCGTGTTTGCCTGCGAGCACCTGCTGGCCGTCGTCGATGCGATACACGCGCACGTGCTTGCTCGAGCCGCCGAGCGCCACGAGACCGGCGGCTTTGTGCACGGCTGCGGCGAGCGGAACGTCGCGTTCGTTGCCGCAGGTCGCGAGCACTGCTCCGGTGTGCACGTCGTAGAGCACCGCGGCACCGCGTTGGCCGGGCTCGCCGCCACAAGCCATCACGATGCTGCCGTCCTCGGCGAACGCGACGGCGCCGATGCGCGCCAAGGCGCACGGCAACACCGCGATGCGCTTCAGGTCGGTGTTGTAGAGCAGCAGCTGCTGCAGACCGGGCAGCGCGAGCAGCGGGGCGCGCGGGCTGCGCGCGAGGCTCGACACGGGGCCGGGCCGCATCGGCGTGTGCAGCGCGAGCTGCGGGATGGCCTCGGGCATCGGAATCGCATTCGGGTCGGCGCTCACGGTGGCCTCGACCGCGACGGCCGCTGCTTTCGCGACGGTGGCTCGTTCGGCCGCGAAGGCCTTGGCCGAGGCCGCATCGTCAGCGGCGCCCTGCTCGATCCACGTGCGCAGCAGCGCGAGTTGGTCCTTGCCGAGCGGGTCGGCGTTGCGCGGCATGAACGGCCGCTCCTGCTGCGTCACCATGCGGTAGAGCCGGCTCTGATCGGGCGCGCCGGCCACGATCGATTGGCCGGAACCACCGCCGTTGCGCGCGGACGCGAAGGTCGTCAGGTCGAGACCGCCTTTCTGCTCGGTGGGGTCGTGACAGCTCGTGCAGTGGTCCGCGAAGATCGTCGACACGCGCGCCCAGGTGATCAACTCACCGTGGTCCTTGCTACCCGCGGCCATGGACGCGGGTGCAGCAGCACCAGTGGACTCGACCTTGGGCTCGGCCTTGGGTTCGACCTTGGGCTCGACCTTCGGTGGCGTTGGCTTTCCCGCGTCGGGTGCGTTCGGCTGCATCTTCTGCGGTTCGGCTGACGGCTTTGGCGCGTCCGCCGGTGCCGGGTTCGTCGCAGGCAGGGTCGCGAGCAGCTTCCGCAGCTCGTCGATTCGCGCCATCTCGCCGCGCAGCGTCTTGGCTTCCGCGTCCGCGGCCGCAGCGCGTTGCTCGAGCTCCTTGGCCTGCTGGCGCAGGGTCGCGGCTTCGGCATCGCGGGCCTTGGCCTGCGCCTCGAGCGCGGAAAGACGCGCGGTCCAGGTCGCCGCGTCGATCGCGCGCAGGTCGCGAATCAGCTGTTGCAGCTTCTCCGCCGCCGCGGGGTCCTTCGCCGGCTCCTGGGCAGCGAGCCCGGCCAGGCCGAACAGGAACGCGAGCACGACGAGGCAGCGGTTCATGAGGTCTCAGTGCTGGAAGGTGAATTCTTGCGAATTGAGCACGGCCCAATACAGGTCGTGCCAGACCGCCGCCACATCGGGAGCCGTCGTGATCCGATCGAGCAGGCGCGAACGTTCGGCCGCCGTGGGCTTGCGGCTGTAGGCGGCGAGATACAGATCCTCGAGCATCGCTGCCGGCTCGGCCTTGCCGTCGAGCGCGCGCTGCAGGCGGCCGTTCTTGTCGGCGATCTTCTGCGCGAGCGTGTCGCCGTTGATCAGGTGCAGTGCCTGGCCCAGCGTCGGCTCTTCGCGGCGTTCGCAGGTGCACGCGGTGTCGCGCGGCGGACGGCCGAAGACGTCGAGGAAGCGCACGAAGGACCGCCCGCGTGCGAGGGCGGTCGCCGGTTGGCCGAGCGAGACGCCCGGGTACTTGGTCGGCACGCCCGTGACCGCGCCGATCGCATCGAGCAGCTGCTCGGCCGAGAGCCGGCGCACGCGGTTGCCCGCGAACAGTGCTTGCGGCGGGTTCTCGGGATGGCGCGCCATCTGGTAGGTGCGGCTCTCGCAGATCTTCCGATAGAGCACGCGCACGTCGAACTGGCTCGACGCGAACAGCGTCCCGAGCTCGCGCAGCAGCTCGCCATGCGAGGCAGGGTTGCTGACGCGCACGTCGTCGGGCGGGTCGACGATGCCGCGGCCGAACAGCCGCGCCCACACGCGATTGGCCACGTTGCGCGCGAAGAACGGGTTGTCGGGCGCGCACAACCAGTCGGCGAGCACCTTGCGGCGATCGGTGCCGGGTTGGATCTTCGCGAGGCCCGCGCCGAGGAAACGCGGCGGCGCCACCGAGTTGTCGCGGGCGTTGCGCGCTTCGCCGTTGCGGCGATCCCAGATCACCGACTCGTATGGGTCCTCGCTGCGCTTCCTGCCGACCTGGGCGAAGAACGCGGCGAAGCCGTAGTAGTCGTTCATCGTCCAGCTCTCGAACGGGTGGTTGTGGCACTGCGCGCACTGCAAGCGGATGCCGAGGAAGTTCTGGGCCACGCGCTCGCCGAGCAGATGCGGTTGGTTCGCGGCGAGGTAGAAGTTGGCCGGCCCGTTCTCGAACGTGGGGCCTTCGGCGGTCAGCAGCTCCTTGACCATCGCGTCGAACGGACGCGCGTGTGCGAAGCCGTCCTGGAGCCAGCGCGTCAACAGCGCTGCGCCCTTCGGTTCCATCGTCTCGGCGTCGACCTGCAGCACCTCGGCCCACGACATCGCCTGCAACAGCGCGAACTCGGGCCGCTGCAGCAGCTCGCCGATCAGGCGGCACCGCTTGTCCGGAGCCGGGTCGGCGACGAACGCGAGCGTCTCGGCCGGGCTCGGCAGCGTGTTCGACAGATCGAGGAAGACGCGGCGCACGAACACTTCGTCGGTGCAGAGGGGCGCCGGCAGCACACGCGCGCGCTGCAGCTTGCGATACACGTGCTCGTCGACGAAGTTCGCAGCGGGCACGTCGGGCCACAGAAACGGCGTGTCGCTGGCCAGGACCATGACCTCGGCGACGGCCGCGAATCCGCCGAAGCGCGCGAGCACGCAGGCTTCGCCGGCTTCGTGCGACGTCGTGCGCCCGTCGGTCGCGACGGTCGCCGTGACCTCGTTGCTCGAGCTCCACAACGCCAGCTCCGTTGCGTCGCGGTCGCTGCCGTCGGCGTAGCGCGCGCGCACCTGCAGCGGCAGCTGCTGTGCTTGCCCCACGAGCACGGCCGTCGCCGGCATCAGCTCGATGCCGACCATGGCCGGCGCCGTGGCCGCATCGTCGGGCGCGCCCGCGGCGATCCAATCGCGCAGGTCCTCGTAGGGCGGCGAGTCCACCGCGAAACGCTTGTTGCCCTTGTGCGGCACGGCTGCGGTCGCCTTCTGCAGCATGAGACTCAGCTCGGCCGCGCCCGGATCGAGGCGCCGGCTGCGCAGATCGCGTGTCAGCGTGAGGTAGTCGCGATCCGGGTTGTAGCCGAACAGCGACAGGCCGAAGCCCTCCTTGCCCGAGGCGGCGCCGTGGCACGAGCCCGTGTTGCAGCCGCTGCGCGTCAGGATCGGGATCACGCGGTTGCGGAAGCTGACGGCCGGTGCTCTGTCCGCGTTGCTCACGTGCACCGGCACCGTGATCTCCGTGTCGCCGCAGGTGCCGATCAACGTGTCGTCGCCCTTGCCCAGCGCGCGCACCTGCACTTCGTCGCCCTCGCGATACACGATGGCGAAACCGAGCTCGCGCATGCGCCACTGCACGCTGGCAGTCAGGTCGACCGTGGCGCCGCCCGGCGTCTCGCCGAACACCGTGACGCGTTGCCGATCGTTGGCATCGTCGAGGCGGATCGAGGCCGGATACACCTGCAGCTTCTGCGGTGGGGGCTTCGCGACCGTGCCCGTACCGACAGGGCTCGCACCGACTTCGCTCGCAGCGACCGGTGCGGGAGTCTGCGCGAGCAGCACGACACCGCAGCAGCTCGCGAACGCAGCGAAGGACAACCCGCGCGCCGTCATGGACCTTCCTTGCCGGCGCTCTGCGCGACCGGCTTGCTGATCGGTTCGTCGATGCGGATCTCGCCACCGCCGAAGCGGTGTTCGACCATCGCGGGTGACGTGCCGTCCTCGGCAGGCGTCGAGGGCACGAGCACCTGCACGAGGAAGTTGCGATGGCGTCCGACCGCGGCGTCGGCCGCGACGGTCAACGCGAACGTGATCTCGGTGTCGGTCGGACCGAAGGTCACCGGCTCGCAGCCGACGCCGCGCGGCAACCCCAGCAGTGCTGCCTTGCATCCAGCTTCGAGCGTTCGCGCCACCTTGAGCTTGACCTTCAGCTCGGTGGCCACGCCGGGCTCGGTGCGCGCACGGCCCGGCTCGGCCGTGAGCCACGGTTCGTCGACCTGCAGGTCGATCCAGTCCGTGCAGACCTCGATCGTGCCGCCGCGCGAACGCGCCGTGCCGACCAGCGCGATCGGGAACCGACCCGTCATCGCGTTGCCGTTCGCGTTGAGTGGGAACTCGCCGCGATCCTGCTTGCCGTCGATCGCGACCTGACCGGCGCCGAGGCCCGGCGTGTTCCAGAGCGCCTTCACGCGCACGGTCTCGGTGAAACCTTCGGCGCGCACGAGGTGCACGAGAAGTGCGAGCGGCGCGTTGCGCACGATCGGCACGAGCGGCGCGTCGACGGTCAGCGTGAACGGTGCTTGCTGCGTGACGGCGACGGGCAGGCGGCGCAGGATCCTGCCGAACAGCGGCTGGTCGTTCTTCGTCGTGACGAGCGGCACGTTCTGCGAGTAGCCGGGGTCGCGTTCGTGCGGTGGGGTCACGGCGCGCAGCCAGAACGCCGTCTGGCTGCCGCTCGGCTCTGCGTCCGGTGTTGCGGTGAGCACGAGCGGCACGAGATTGCTGCCGTTCATGATCGGGCCGAACGACGCCGAGACTCCTCGAGGCAGGTCGCGCGCGAGCAGCACGAGCTCCTGCTTGGGATCGAGACCGGTCCACTGCAGCACGGCGCCGACGCGGTTGCCGCGCGCGACCGCGAGCACCGCGTCCTGGCGCTGGCCCACGACCATGCGCAGCGACGCAGGATCGGCGCGTTTGCCGGCTTCGAGCCGGAAGAAGTGCGCCGGGCTGCCGTGCCGCAGCAGATCGCGCACCTCGATCTGGTAGTCGCCGTCCTCGGGCGGATTGAAGCGCAGCACGCTGTCGAGACCGGTGCTGTCGTCGTTGTCGGCGATGTAGCGGCCGTCGGCCCTCTTCACGGTCAGCACGGGATCGAGCGGCGAACGCAGCGCGCGCGCCAACGCGCGGAATTCCCACTCGACGCCCTTCCTGGCCTTGAAGAAGAAACTCACCTTCTGATCGGGTGCTTGCACGACGCCGTGCACGCTGGCCGGGAGCTCGACCCACGCGCGGCCCTTCTGGTCGGGCTTCGGCGTCTGGTTGGGCGGGCCGCCGACGTGCAGCAGGATCGGCGTCGGCGCGGTGCCGCGCGCGTCGCCGGGGTGCCGCGTCTCCTCTGGAAAGAAGCGGAACCACTCGTCGCCATCGTCGGGCAGGTGCACTTGGACCTTCGTCGGCTCGTTGTCGTCGCCGAGCAGCGTGACTTCGAGCGACTCGCCGGGCTGGCCGCCGCAGGGCAGGCACCCGACCGGGCGCGGGAAGGTGCCGAGGTGCAGCCGATACGAACCCGAGTTCTGTTCCTCCGCGTAGGCGGTGCGCAGTGCGACCACGTAGGTGCCGGCGATCTTGGCCACGAACGAGAGCATCGGGTCCTTGATGCCGAGCACGGTGTCGTCGGCGCTCGCGATCTCGGTCCCGTCGGGACCGATCACGGTCATCACGAGGTCGAGGTTGTTCCGGCCGAGGCGGATGCCCTGCGCCTCGCACTGCACACGCGTGCCCGCGGCCACTTCGACGCCGTAGCGATCGACGTCCTCGTTGCGCAGCGCGCCGTTGATCGTGCAGTCCAACGGCACGACCTGGATCGCGTCGCCCTGGCGCTCTTCTTTGACCTCGGGCAGCACGCCGACCGAGAACAGCAGCAGGTTCGAGAGGCCGAAGTCGGTGCGCAGCCGCAGCGGATGCGCACCCAGCGGGCAGTCCGCGGCGATGCGCAGCTTGACCGCACACTGTTCGGGCTTCTCGCTCTTGACCTCGAGCGCTTCGAGCCCGGGCTCGGTGAGCAGCAGACCTCGCGGCTCGAACAGACGCTGGCCGGTGACCACGACGGTGACTTCGGTGCCGCGTTGGCCGCCCATCGGCGCGAACCGGTCCACCTGCGGCGCCTGCGGCGCGAGAGCGTTGCCGATCAGCAGCAGCGTTGCGACGACGCCCGACATCAAGCCAGCACCTCGTGCAGCACGCGGCCCTCGCGCACCAGGTCGATCGGGCGGCCGCCCGGTGACATGAGCTTCTTCTCGGGGTCGATGCCGAGCAGCGAGTAGACCGTCGCGGCCAGGTCGGCCGGACGCACGGCGTCGCGTTCGGGTTCGGCGCCGCTCGCGTTGCTGGCGCCGTGCACGTGCCCACGCCGGACACCGCCGCCCGCGAGCGCGACCGAGAACACGCGCGACCAGTGGTCGCGACCCGCGTCGTTGTTGAGGCGAGGCGTGCGTCCGAATTCCGTGGTCAGCAGCACGAGCGTCTGGTCCAGCAGGCCCAGCGCATCGAGGTCGGCGACGAGGGCCGCGAAGCACTGGTCGACCTCGTTCATGCGCGGCGCGAGGTTCTGGCCGATCTGCACGTGGTGGTCGAAGGCCCCGAGGTTGATCACGACGTAGCGCGCGCCACCCTGCACGAGGCGTCGCGCCAGCAGGCTGCTCATGCCGAACTGGTTGCGCCCGTAGCGGTCCTTCATCGCGTCGGGTTCGCTGCCGAGGTCGAACGCCGCGCGCGCCGCCGGCGACTCGATCATCGCGTAGGCCTGGCGATAGAACGCTTCGTTGGCCACGAGCACGTCGCCGGCGCCGAGCTCGGAGAAACCTGCGTCGAGCTCGTGCAGCAGCTCCTTGCGTCGCGCGCGCCGGGCCTCGTCGACGTCCTTCGGCGCGACGAGGTCGCGAACCTGGAAGCGCCGCGACGCCGGATTGTCGCCGACCGAGAACGGAGCGTTCGCAGCGCTCAGGTAGCCGGTGCCCATGAAGTTGCCCGCGGTCGGGACGCAGACGTAGGGCGGCAGGTCGTTGCGGCCGCCGAGCTCGTGCGCGACCACGGCGCCGAGGCCCGGGTAGGTGATCGCGGGGCTCGGTTGGAACCCGGTCAGCATCGTGTGCGTGCCGCGGTCGTGGTCCGCTTCGGTGTGCGTCACCGATCGGATCACGGCGATCTTGTCGGCGATCTCGGCAGTGCGGCGCAGCAGGTCCGACAGCGGCTCGCCCTGCAGCTTGGACTTCACGGTGCCGAACGGGCCGCGCACCTCGACGGGCGCCTCGGGCTTCGGGTCGAAGGTGTCGAGGTGGCTGAGACCGCCGGCGAGATGCAATTGGATCACCGCCTGCGCGCGGGCTGCGGGGAGCGCCCCAGCCCAGAGGTTGCTGGCGCGCAGCGGGAACGCGAGCCCCGCAAAGCCAAGGCCGAGGTGCACCTTCAGGAACTCGCGGCGAGTGGAGTCGGGCATGTTTCGTCAGGGTTGGCGACCGGCCGGCATTCTAGGCAGCCTGCTCGCGTCGTGGACCGCCGATCCTGATCGGCAGCCTCGACTTGATCGACGTCATGAACGGCGGCGCGCCGGTCGGGCCTGGCACCTACTCGTGGTCCTTCGCGATCCCGCCGAACCCGTCGCTCGTGGGTCAGAGCATCAACTGGCAGAACGCCCACCGCGTGATCCCGACCGGGCAGTGGGCGATGTCGAACGCCATCGAGTGGTGGATCGACGTGTAGTCGCGCTGCAGCCGGGCGAAGCCTGCTTGGCTCGGGCCTGTCCGTGAGAGGCAGCTCCTCGACGAGGGTTGGCCTCGTTCGTCGGCGGCGGCGCGTTCGGTCCTGCGCATTTGCGCTCTGCGATGTGCGACGGACCTTTGGGTGATCCCGGGGGTTTCATTGACTCTCATTGGGGATACCCTTCCTCGCACACTCGGGCGCCCCCTGGTGGGGTCGCACGCTAACCAACTCGAAGGGAAAACCATGCAACGTCTCGCGTCACTGCTTGCCGTGGCCGCACTGACTGCCACCGCGACTGCTCAGTTCAACATCACGATTCCGAACGGTTATGCCGCCGTGGAGGGCAGCTCCAGCAACGCCTTCCCGTGGGGCCGCGGAGGCACCGGCATCCTCATTCAGACCGTGTACGACAGCTCGCACTTCACGCTGCAAGGCATCACGTATCCGATTCTCATCCAAGGCCTGAAGTGGCGCCCGAACACGAACGTCGCGTTGGTCGCGACGAACTTCCCCACGCCGTGCTCGATCCGCTGCTCGACGTGTCCGGTCGACCAGAGCCTCGTGACCACTACCTTTGCGAACCAGCGCGGCGCCGACGAAACGCTGTGCTTCCAGGGTCCCGTGTCGTTCCCGGCGCAACCGGCCGTGGTCGGCCCGACGCCCTACGGCATCAGCGTCCCGTTCACGACCAACTTCCTGTACGACCCGAGCCTGGGCGACCTGAACATCGAGACGGACCTCCCGATCCAGGTCGGCTATGTCGGCGGCACGCCGCAGCTCGACGTCCACGCGGTCGCTGGCCAGGCGAACGCTTCGCGCGTCTACTGGACCACCGGCTACTCCGGCGGCTATCCGGGCGGCGTCGCCACGGGTATCACGACCAACCACGCGGTCGTCGTCGAGGTGACGTACGTGCCCGCGGCCGGCCTCTATCCGAACTTCACGGGCACCCCGCGCACGGGCCCGATCGGCCAGCTCGTCAACTTCACTGACCAGACCTACACGAGTGATCCAGGTGGTGTCACGTCGTACGCGTGGGACGTGGACGGCATTCCGGGCACTGACTACACGACCCAGAACTGCTCGCACACCTACACGACCGAGGGCAACAAGACCTGCACCCTCACGGTGACGAGCGCCATGTTCGGCACGCAGACGATCACCAAGACCAACTACGTCGTGATCGACGCGGTCGACGCGAGCTTCACGTCCTCGGTCCTGACGGGCACGCTCGTGTCCTTCACCGACACGTCGACCGGCAACCCGACCAGCTGGGCATGGGACTTCCAGAACGACGGCATCGTCGACAGCAACTTGCAGAACCCGGCCTTCCTCTATCCGACGGCCGGGCAGTACACGTGCAAGCTGACGGTCACGGACGCGTTCAGCAACGACACGCAGACGACGCCGATCGGCGTCGGCATCATCCCGGTGCCGGGCTTCGGCTCGACGTTCGCAAGCGCGACGGCCACGCGCGGCTTCTGGTTCCAGTCGCCGACGCGCTTCTCGATCGTCTCGGCGACGGTGCCGAACGAAACCAGCCAGGCCATGCAGAACGTCGCCATCTACCGTCTGGCCGCAGCGCCGCCGGTGTTCTCGGCCACCGCTACCGGCGGTCTCGAGTTCTATGCGGCCAACCAGTCGACCGCGGGTCCCATCCCCTGCGTCGTCAGCTTCGACGTCGGTGAGTTCGTCGGCGTGCTCGGCGCCTGCGGCACGACGACGATGCAGTGCTCCTACGCGACGCCAGTGGGTCCGTTCGCGTCGTCCGTGCTCGGCAATCCGACCACGCTGACGCGCATGGGCACGCAGTTCAACATCAACACGGCCGGGCCGAACAACCCCTACTGGCAGGAGCCAGCCGCCGCGATCAGCCGCGTGATCCTCGGCGTCACCGCGTGCGCAGCGATCCCCTACGGCGTCAGCTCGCCGTCGGGCCTCGGCCCGGCAGGCCCGACGATGAGAGGCACTGCGCTGCCCTTCATCGGCCAGACCGCAGTGCACACGGTCACGCAGAACGACGCGCTCGTGCTGCAGTTGATGGTCGGCGGCTTCGGTCGCTTGGGCATCTTCCTCCCGCCATTCGGCACGATCAACATCGGCAGCATCGACCTGATCGACGTCATGAACGGCGGCGCGCCGGTCGGCCCGGGCACCACGACGTGGTCGTTCCCCGTCCCGTTGGCCCCGGCCCTCGTGGGCCAGAGCATCAACTGGCAGAACGCGCACATCGTGATCCCGACCGGCCAGTGGGCGCTGTCGAACGGCGTCGAGTGGTGGATCGGCAACTAGCCGCGAGCTGATCGCCACGGCTGACAGTGGCGAAGCCTGCTTCGCCAATGTCACTGCAATGAGAGCGAGGCCGCTCCTCGGAAGAGGCGCGGCCTCGGTTCGTTTCGTCGCTGCGGTGTTGCGCATCGCCATCGGTGTTGAAGATCAGCCAGGGGAATCTCTGCACTTCCATCACCATGCCTCCCAGGTAACGTCTCCCGTTTCGCGCGACTCCTCGGCGGGGTCGCATCAGGAATCAATTTGCCACTAACCAAGAGAAGACCATGCAACGTTTCTCATTCCTGCTAGCAGTCTTGACCGTTGCTGCGACCGCGTCGGCGCAGTTCACCATCACCGTTCCGAACGGCACTGCCTCGACGGAAGGCAGCACCAGCAACGCGTTCCCCTGGGGCCGTGGAGGCACCGGCCTGCGGCACGTGAGCATCTACGACAGCTCGAACTTCACCGCGCAGGGCGTCACGTATCCGATCATCATCAGCCAGCTGCGCTACCGCCCGAACACGAGCACTTCGTCGCTCGCTTCGAGCTACCCGAGCGCGTGCACGGTGCAGTTGTCGACCTGCCCGATCGACCAGAGTGGCGTCGTCGCGGGCTTGCCGCTCAGCACCTACGTGGGCGCCAACGTCACGACGTGCTTCTCTGGTCCGATGTCGTGGCCCGCGGCCGCCGCAACGGTCGGTCCGTGTCCATGGCTGATCACGGTCCCGTTCAGCACGAACTTCGTCTACGACCCGAATGTGGGCGACCTGACGATCGACACGGACATCCCGATCCAGGCGTTCACGGGCACCTCGCTGCAACTCGACGTGCATGCCACCGGCGTGCTGGCGAGCCGCGCCTACATCAGCACCGGCTATCCGAGCGGTACGCCGGCGATCACGCAGAACCACGGCGTCGTGTGCGAGATCACCTACGTGCCGGCGGCCGGTCTCTATCCGGCCTTCACGGCGACGCCGCGCACGGGCCCGATCGGGCAGCTCGTGCAGTTCACGGACCAGACCTACACGAGTGATCCAGGTGGCATCACGTCGTGGGCGTGGGACGTCGACGGTATTCCGGGTACCGACTACACGACCCAGAACTGCTCGCACACCTACACGACCGAGGGCAACAAGACCGTCACGCTCACCGTGACGAGCGCCATGTTCGGCACGCAGTCGGTGACGAGGACCAACTACATCGTGATCGAC
>Ga0111539_10000579_pt1 | contig 47092 bp, 61 predicted proteins | sample RhiMethybrSRZTD1_FD_79667 | JGI IMG/M metagenome (GOLD analysis project Ga0111539, IMG submission 79667) | Populus rhizosphere microbial communities from Tennessee, USA - Rhizosphere MetaG P. TD hybrid SRZTD1 (version 2) (version 2) | ecosystem: Host-associated > Plants > Roots > Rhizosphere >... | reverse complement strand
CGCGGGCCCGCTCGTGAAGGCGCGCGCCACATCGGCGGGGGTCGCGCCCTGCGCGCCGATCCCCGGCAGGAGCAGCACCGCCTGCGGCATCAGACGGCGCGCCTCGGCCACCGCGCGCGGATAAGTCGCGCCCACCACCGCCCCCACGCTCGAAAGGCCGCGCTCGCCGACAAGGCCGGCCCCCCACTCGTTCACGAGCTCGGCGACCTGGTGCCATACGCGCCGGCCGTCGGAGAGGGCGAGGTCCTGGATGTCGGCACTCCCCGCGTTCGACGTCTTCACGAGGCAGAAGAGACCCGCGCCGGACCGGCGGCACGAGGCGAGAAACGGCTCCATGGAGTCGCTCCCGAGGTACGGGTTCACCGTGAGCGCGTCGACGGGCAGCCGCTTGTCGTCGCCCGGCTCGAGGTAGGCATCCGCGTACGCACGGGCCGTCGAGCCGATGTCGCCGCGCTTCGCATCGGCGACCACGAGCAGGGTCGCAGCGCGCGCATAGTCACGCACCTCCTCGTAGGCGCGAAGGCCGTCGGAGCCGAGGGCCTCGAAGAAGGCGAGCTGCAGCTTCACACCGACGACATACGGCGCGACCGCGTCGATCAGTCCGCGGCAGAACCGTGCGCAGGCGTCGGCCGCCGCTCCGCGGCTCAGGTAGGTCTCGCCCCGAAGCTCGACCGGCAGGAGCTCGGGTCGCGGGTCGAGCCCCACGAGGAGCTGGCTGCGCTTCGCATCGACGGTATCCGCCAGGCGATCGGCGAACGTCGAAGCCACCGTATCGACCCCGGCCTCGAGGTTCTGCGCCATGGACTGAGCTTACAAGCGTTTTCAGCCGGCGCAGACCTTACGCGCTAGTGCTGTGGCGGCGCCACGTGCGGCGACCCGGGCGCGTCGATTCCGGGCGGGTCCTCGGGGGAGCGCGGTCGCTCGAGCGAACCCTCGTCGTCTTCGTCGGGGGCCGGTGGACCTCCGGGAATCCCCGGATCCTGGGGCAAATCCTCATCGGGAGTCTCCGGCGAGAGCGGCTGTTCTGTCATCGGCCGGGAGATACCCGCGTTCGAGCTCCGCCAAGCGCACGATCTCGAGCTCCGGCGGAGGCCGCCGAAGGAACGAGCCCACGAGGAGGAGCTCGTCCGCATCCTCGGGCGCCAAGGAAGCCTCGGCCCCGCGCGCCTCCGCCAGCCCGGCCTCGATCTCGATGCGCGCGGCGGGGCCACGCGCCAGCGTGCGGACCGCGGCAACCCGCCCGCCGCTCACGAAGACGGCCCGCCGCAGGCCCGGCTCCACCGCCGGAGCGATGAGGCAGAGGCGGGCGGCGCGGAGACGCTCCAGCTCCGCGAGGTCGCGCACGACCCGCTCGAGCGCGGCGATGCGGTCGCGGAGACGCGCGGCATCTTCGTAGCGCAGGCACTCGGCGAGGTCGCGGAGCTTCGTGCGCAGCCGCGGCAACGGACCGCCCGACGGGAGGAGGGCGAGCTCGCTCTCGCTCGCCCCCTGCAGCGCCCGGGCGGCAAGCTCGGCGCACCTGCGGCTACGGATCGGGCCGAGCGGCGAAGGCGCCGACGTGACCACGATCCGGTCTCCCCTTCGCGCGAGGTAGAGATAGCGGTCGGGTCGCGACGAGCGCGCGTTGGCAGGGGGCCGCTCCTGGCGGATGAGGCGTAGCTCCTCGAGCGCCGCTTCGAGCTCGGAGCCGAGCACGCGCCACTCGATACGCTCGACCGCGGCGAGCGCCGCCTCGACCGCAGGCCGCTGCCGCTCGCCGCGGAAGTACGAGCGCAGGCGCTCCCGGAGGTTGCGGGCCCGGCCCACGTAGAGGATCTGGTCGCCCTTCCCGACGAAGAGATAGACCCCCGGGGAGGAAGGCGCCCCGAATGCGAGCGAGCGCTTGTCGTACACGTGCCTCGTGCGCGGCGCCGCCAGGCGGCCGAGGTCGGCCACGGTTCGGGCTCCGCGCTCCTGGGCGAGCCCGATCAGCCGCAGGAGGATCTCCGCGGTCGCCTCCGCATCGGGGAGCGCGCGATGGCACGGGCGTGTCGACGTCCCGAAGAAGTGTGAGAGCGAGCTGAGGCTTGCGCGCGCGACGCGGCCTGCGAGGAGGCGGCGGGCGAGGCCGACGGTGTCGATCACGGGAGCGGCGAGCCGGCGCCCCTCGACGAGCTCGACCTCCCGGTCGAGGAAGCCGATGTCGAAGCGCCGCGTTGTGCGCGACGAGCACTGCACCGGAAGCGAAGTCGAGGAAGCGCTCGACCGCTTGCACCGGCGTGGGCGCGCCGGCGAGGTCGCGGTCCTCGAGGCCCGTGAGCGACGTGACGACGGGCGGTAGCGGAATCCCGGGGTCGACGAGCGTCTGGAAGGTGCCGGCGTGCGTCAGCCCGTCGAGCCGGACCGCGCCGATCTCGCAGATGGCCGCACGGCCGGGCCGCAGCCCTGTCGTCTCGAGGTCGACGACCACGTAGCTCGCGGCCTCGAGCGGCAACTCCTCCGCCGGGTCGTTCGCAAGCGCAACCGTCCTGCCGCGCCAGGCGAGCCGCGCGTCCCCGGTGACGACATCGTCGAGGAGGCTGTGTGCGAGAGCTGCCGGCGCTGAGGCCAGCGCGAAGAGAGCCCGTGCCGCCTCCTCCGCAGCCACCGGGCCGCGGCGCTCCTCGACGAGATCGACCAGCCGGTCAGCGGCGTCGAAGGCGAGTTGGGCCTCCATACGAACACATGTTCGCACAACGACCGGCCGGAACGAGAGACGGGGGCCACGCGGGCCCCCGTCTCAAGGCTTGAAGGGAGGGACTGCTGCTTAGCGCAGTGCTTGCTTCAGCTGGCTGCCGGCGGAGAACTTCGGAACACGAGCCGCAGGAATCGTCACCTTTTCCCCGGTGCGGGGGTTCACGCCCTGGCGTTCCTTGCGGTGCTGCGGCGAGAACTTGCCGAAGCCCGTGAACGACACCTGCTCGCCGGCGCGCAAACATTCGGTTATCGAGTCGAGGAATGCGTCGACCGCTTTGGTCGCATCCCGCTTCGAGAGCCCGCTCTTCGTTGCGACCTTGTCGGTGAACTCGGCCTTTGTCACTGCCCTCTCCTTCCGTCAACGATCATTGCTCTAGAAACCGGCAGGACCCTAACAGCAACGCCTGATAGCACGCAACCATGCGGGTTTACGGGTCTTTTCAGTCCGGCAGGATGTCGGAGGCCCTGAAAATGGGCGTCAGGCGGACCGCCTTCCGCGCGAGCGCGTCGGCCCCTCCCTCCTCCCGATCGACCACACAGATGGCGGTCCGGCACACGAGCCCGGCCTCTCGGAGAGCCTCGACCGCCTGCTCGGCAGCGCCGCCGCTCGTGACGACGTCCTCGACGAGGCACACCTCCTCGCCCGCCTCGAACTCGCCCTCGATGCTCCGCTCGGTGCCGTAGCCCTTCGCCTCCTTGCGGACGATGAGGAACGGCAGGCCGCCCGCGAGCGAGGCGGACGCCGCGAGGGCAACCGCCCCGAGCTCGGGGCCGGCGAGGCGCCGCGCGTCGGGGGCGTAGGCGTCCGCGGCCCGGGCGATGCGCAGGCCGAGCTCCCTCAGCAGGTCCGGCCGCGTCTCGAAGCGATACTTGTCCAGGTAGTAGCTCGAGCGCCGTCCCGAGCGCAGCACGAAATCCCCCTCGAGAAGCGCGTGCTCGCGGAGACGGCCTGCGAGCTCTGCGTCCGTCATCCTCGCGCCGCCGCGAGCACGCGGCGGGCGAGTGGGAGCAGCCGGTCGCCGTCGGCGGATCCGGCTTCGAGAGAGACCATCGAGCCGTCGGCGAAGTACACGTCGACGTGCTCGCGCTCGATCGAGGACTTCGTCCGCACGAACACGATCGCCCCGGCGAGCGCCGCGCCGGCGGCGAGGAGCCCGACTGCGCTACGAGCTTTCACTCTCTGCCTCCTCGGTCTTCTTCTTCGTCGTGCGGCGGCGCGTCGCCGTCTTCGTCGCGTTCTCGGCCTTCGCCTCTTCCTCGCGCTCGAGCATGCGCAGGCACGTCTTCAGGTCGTAGAAGACGAGCCCCACGGTCGGCCGCGGCTTCGTCACCGCGGCGACGAGATGGCGGTCGTCCTTCGCCACGAAGACCGAGCCGTCGAGAGCTGCGCCCTCGACTTGGACGAGCGGCTCCGAGCCCGGCTCCGTGCGTACCCCGTCCGCTTCGGCGAGGAGCTCGGCAGCCGCCTCGGCGAAGGACTTCGCGGCCGCGTCGTCGACCAGCGTGGAGGCGACGACCGAGCCGTCGTGGCCCGCGAGCACAGCCGCTTCGATCTGCGTGGAGATCTCGGTGAGGTCTGCGAGAGCCTGGGCGGCGTCCATTGCGGGAGGAAGCTACCACAGGCCTGACCGAGCCCGAGAGGCCGGGTCGGGATGCGGCCTCGACTCAGGTCTGCATTCCGATTCGGCATCTTAGACTCCGGCGGGCGTGCATCGCATCGTCTCCAAGTTCCTCGCAGACCGTGGAACGCACCTTGCGGCGATGATCGCCTACTTCGCGCTCCTCTCGTTCGTGCCCCTCCTCTTCCTCGCGCTCTCGCTGACGGCGCTCGCCGGCCAGCAGACCGAGTCGAGCTATCTCGTCGAGGAGCTGCGGCGCGCGTTCCCCGCGAGCTCCGTCGACCGGCTCTTGAGCGTCGTCCGCTCGATTCAGGACCAGGCGACCTCGATCGGGATCATCGGGGGCATCGCGCTCCTCTGGGGCGCGCTCGGGTTCTTCAGCGTCCTCGAGTCGGCCTTCAACATCGTCTACGGCCTCCCGAACCGGTCCTTCATCCGCCAGAAGCTCCTCGTCCTCGTCCTCGTTGCCGGCTCCCTCGCAGTCCTCTTCATCGCTCTCGTCGTCGGGTCGGTCGGCGTCGAACTCGTCCACAGCGCAGGGGTGGCAGGCGGATTCCTGTCGTACGTGTACGCGCTCGCCGTCTCGACGGCGCTCATCTTCGGCCTTCTCTGGACCCTGTACCGGCTGCTCACGAACGCGGCGCTCACGTGGAGGGAGACCTTGCCGGGCGCAGTGTTCTCGACCGTGCTCCTCCAGGTCAGCTTTCAGGTCTTACCGGCTTTCGTGCGCCTGACGAGCGGCGACCTCGTCACCCTGCAGGCCTTCGGCGGCCTCGTGCTCCTGCTCTTCTGGCTCTACCTGATGGCGAATGTGCTCGTCCTGGGAGCCGAGGTGAACTGGTGGTTCCGGTACGAGCACAACCCAGATCCGCACTGACGCGGCGTTCTCGCGCTGCGATACCCCTTCGAATACCTCGCCGCGAAGGCCGTATGGATACGTGAGGCTTTCCCCCAGCCGGGGTAGAGAAGAGGAACTGCGGCTAGGGGGACACGATGAGACACGAAGCAACGGAGGCACGCGTCAGGCGCGCGATCGGTGCGTGCCGCGAGCAAGGGATCGAGGCCACTCCCGAGGTGGTGGCGCAGATCATGGCCGGGGAAGATGGGCTGGCAGCCAGCCACGAAGCCGGGACAGCGAACGCCCATGCCGACTACCTCAGGGCGGCGACCTGGGTGCTCCTGCTCCTCGACGAGGGGGACGAGCAGTTCGGCGACCGCAACGAATGGCCTGACGCCGCCTGAGCGATCGCCCACCCGGGCCGGACGTTACCCGGCGCTTACAGCTGATCTGAAAACCTCGCCGAGGTCTGCACCTGAGACGCGCTCTGACACGCATCAATCTGGTCCTCGCTGCGGTTCTCGTTTCCGGGGCCGCCGGTGCCGCCGTGGTTCTCGTGGCGATGAGGCCGAGTCTGGCCCCTGCCGAACCGGCGCCGCAGCCCACGACGAGGGAGAAGGCCGCCACTTCGGCTCCCGAGGGGTCGAGCGAGAAACCTCGCTGGCCCGTGGTCGTCGCCGCGGGGGATATCGCCTGCGATCCCCGCGCGCCGACGTTCAACGACGGCCTGGGAACGTTCGACTCCTGCCGCCAGGGACTCACCGCCGAGCTGGTCGAACGCATCGACCCCGATGCGGTCCTCGTCCTCGGAGACGATCAGTACGACGACGGCACGTTTCGCGACTACCGCCGAAGCTACGACCCGAGTTGGGGCAAGTTCAAGCGGATCAGCCACCCGACTCCGGGCGACCCGCGGGCGGGCGCCTCCCTGAACGGCTACTACCGCTACTGGGATCGTCGCGCCCGGCCGAAGGCGTTGCCCTGGTACAGCTTCTCGATCGGCGACTGGCATGTCATCTCGCTGAACAGCAACTGTGGCGCCGTCGGCGGCTGTGAGCCGGGATCACCGCAGTACGATTGGCTTCGCGCGGACCTGGCGGCCCACTCGGGTGGGTGCCAGATCGCGTTCTTGCACGAGCCCGTCTTCAGTTCCACCGCATCGGCCGCGACTAAAAGTCTCGACTCCTTGTGGCAGGCGCTCGCCGACGCCCGTGTCGAGGTGTTGCTGAGTGGAGACGCGCACAATTACGAGCGCTTCCGCAAGCAGGATGCGGGCGGCCTTCCCACCCCTGACGGCGTTCGTCAGTTCGTGGTGGGAACGGGCGGAGAGAGCCTGACGCCGTTCACGAAGCGGAGTCCCGGAACCGCCCGCCGCAACAGCACGACGTTCGGCGTGCTGAAGCTCACCTTGCGCGCGAAGAGCTACAGGTGGAGGTTCGTACCGGTGCCCGGCGCCGTCTTCGGGGATGCAGGCGGCGGCGCGTGCCGCTAGCGCCAACCAGCTGCACTGGCGTTTCGTTCCGCCGGTGCGGCGCAAACCGTGACAGGCACGGTTCCGGCGCCGTGAGCCCGGGCCCGAGGTCGCTCTAGTCGCCTGCCCCGGCGCTCAGCCGCTCCTCGAGCGCGGCCATGACCTTGCCCTCGATCTCGGGCTGGTGCTCGAGCAGGCTGCGGAAGGACTGGCGCGTGAGGACGAAGAAGCGCAGGTGCGAGGCGGAGGTCACGGTCGCCGTGCGGCGTGCGTTCTCGTAGATCAGGGCGATCTCGCCGAAAAAATCTCCGGGCCCGAGGCGCCTGATCTCCTTCCCGTCCTGCGTCACGGAGACGTCGCCTTCGACGATGACGAAGAACTCGCGACCGAGATCGCCCTCTCGCGTGAGGACCTTGCCCTCCTCGACTTCGAGATCCTCCGTCGCCTTGGCGAGCTGGCCGAGCTCCTGCTTCGAAAGGTCGGCGAAGAGCGGAGACTTCGCGAGGGCGTCGACTTTCGTGTCGTGGGGGAAGAGCACGCGCGGAATCTACATCTCTCGCGGCGCCTCGCCTACCCCCGCAGGCAGAGCCCGGGCCGCGGCGGCGCGATGGCTGTGCCCGCGCTTCCAGTCGTCGCCGAGCTCGGCGACGGTTCGCGTCTCACCCGTGGGGACGAACACCGGGTCGTAGCCGAAGCCTCCTGAGCCTCTCGGCTGCGTGGCGATGGAGCCCTCGAGCGTGCCGGTGCCGCGAGCCTCCGAGCCGTCCGGGCCGAGGACGACGAGCTCCGAAACGTAGTGCGCTCCACGATCGGTCCCCTCCACACCCGCGAGCGCCCCGAGGAGCTTGGCGACGTTCTCCTCGTCGGTCGCGTCCTCCCCCGCGTAGCGGGCCGAGCGGATCCCCGGCACACCTCCGAGCCAGTCGACCTCGAGCCCGGAGTCCTCGCCGATCGCGAAGCGCCCGGGCTGGATGCTCTGCGCGAACCGCGCCTTGGCGAGAGCGTTGTCGTAGAAAGTCGCGCCGGTCTCCTCCGGCATCTCGACCTCGCCGAGCGGCGCGATGTCCCATTCAGGGAGGAGGGCGCGAAGCTCGCGGAGCTTGCCCTCGTTCCGCGAGGCGAAGACGGCGTCTATTCGTCCCAACGGACAGCCAGGACTTCATCCAGTTCTGACAGGCGCTCGACCACCTCGCGACCCGAGACGGACGGCGGCAGCACGACTTCGAGCCGTAGCTCGCGGCCCTCGTCCCCTGACTCCTCGAGCTGGATCCTCTCGACCTTTGCCCGGCGCGCCTCGAGCATCGCCAGGACGGGAGCGACCGGCTGGTCGGGGCGCAGGTCGACCTCGAGGCGGCCGGCCGCACGGCGCCGCGCGACGATGTAGCCCTCGGCCCAGCGCAGCGGCCCGAGGCCGAAGAGCACGACCCCGGTTCCGATCAGGGCACCCGAGTAGTAGCCGGCGCCGACCGCCATCCCGATCGCCGCGACCACCCAGAGCCCTGCAGCGGTCGTCAGGCCCCGGATATTGAGCCCCTGGCGCATGATCGCGCCCGCGCCGAGGAAGCCGATGCCGGTCACGATCTGCGCCGCGATGCGCGAAGGATCGGCGCGCACGACGTTCGACCCGCCGACGAGAAAGTCGTTGAAGCCGTAGGCGGAAATGAGCGTGAAGAGCGCCGACCCGACTCCGACCAGCATGTGGGTGCGGAGGCCTGCCGCTCGTTCGCGCCACTCGCGCTCGAGGCCGACGAGACCGCTGAGCGCCGCGGCGATGACGAGCCGGAGGGCGATCTCGCCGATCGAGATGTCGGGGATCACGCCGCCGCCTTCGCCTGGATGTCGAAGATCTGCTCGATGCCCGCCGAGGCGAGGTCGATGAGGCGATCGAGCTCTTCGCGCGTGTAGGCGTTTCGCTCGGCGGTCGCCTGCACCTCGATCAGCCGCCCGTCCCCGCGCATGACGACGTTCATGTCGACGTCCGCGGTCGAGTCCTCGCCGTAGTCGAGGTCGAGGAGCGGCTCGCCGCCGACGATGCCCACCGAGACGGCGCCGATGCGCTCCATCGGCGCGGGCAAACCCTTGCGCCTCGCCGCGCGGGCGAGCGCGATCCAGGCGCCGCTGATCGCCGCCGTCCTCGTTCCCCCATCAGCCTGGATGACGTCGCAATCGAGCCAGATCGTGTGCTCGCCGAGCTTCTCGAAGTCGTACGCGGCCCGGAGCGAGCGCCCCACGAGGCGCTGGATCTCCACCGTGCGCCCACCTTGGCGGCCGGAGCGGGCCTCGCGCGCCGTCCGCTCGCCGGTCGAGGCGGGCAGCATCCCGTACTCGGCCGTCATCCAGCCCCGGCCGCTGCCGACGAGCCAGCGCGGCACTCCGTCCTCGATCGACGCGGTGCAGAGGACTCGCGTCTTCCCGAACGAGATGAGCACGGACCCGTCGGCCTGCTCGACGAAGTCGGGGACGACGTCGATCGGCCTGAGCTCGTCGGGTCGCCGCCCCGTTCGCATCAGGCCGCCGCCAGCTCGAGGTCGCGGACGGCGACCTGCTCCACCTCGGCCAGCGGGAGCTGCAGGAAGCGCTCGCCGAGCGCGCGGAACTCGTCCACCGGGCCCGTCGTGAGGAAGCGCGAGCGGCCTTCGCGCGCCGAATCGTTCTCGATGCCCTTGCGCTCGAGGGTCTCCGCCACCTCGCGCGCGGTCTCGACCGCGGAGAAGATCAGCGTCGTGCTGCGGCCGAAGACGCGCTCGAAGACCGGCTTGATCAGCGGGTAGTGCGTGCAGCCGAGGATGACCGTGTCCGCATCTGCGGCCTTGAGGGGCCGCGCGTACTCGCGCACGGCAACGTCGAGCTCCTCGTTCGGCGCGGCGGACTCGATCAGCGGGACGAGTCTCGGGCAGGCCGTTTCGACGATGTGGGCGCCGGCGTCGAGCGCGTGGATCGCATCCGTGTACCGGCGGCTCGCAACCGTCGCCTCGGTGGCGAGGACGCCGATGCGGCGGTTGCGCGTCGCCTGTACCGCGGCGTGCGCCTCGGGGGCGAGCACGCCGATCACCGGCACCTGGAGCCTCTCCTGCAGCTGCGGCAAGGCCGCCGCCGTGGCCGAATTGCAGGCCGCGACGATCAGCTTGACGCCCGCGCCCTCGAGGTAGGACGCGATCTCGTGCGCGAAGCGGCGGATCTCGTCGCGCGGCCTCGGGCCGTACGGGCAGCGGGCGCCGTCGCCGAGGTAGACGAAGTCCTCGTGCGGCAATGTGACGAGGCATTCGTGGAGGACGGTGAGGCCCCCCGCGCCGGAGTCGAAGATGCCGATGGGCCGCGTGTCCACGCCAGGATTCTAGGAGCGGTAGCGGGTAGCGTTCCGCGCGTGTTGGAGCTGCACTCGCCGGACGGCGCGTTCGCCGCGATCGAGGACTACCTCCTCGCCGCCGGCTTCTTCGGCGGCGGGGCCGAAGACGTCGTCGCCGATCTCTTCCTCGGCTACGGGCTCTCACGCAGGCTTCGGCGCGAGCCGCACCCGGATCCTCCGGAGCCGTGCCCGCTTCCTCTCGCCGCTTGCCAGGTTCGGCCCTCCGGCGCTTCGCAGCCCGGCGGGAAGTTCCGGATCGGAGAGTGGGCGCGGACGTGGACGGAGGACGAGTACGCCTCCTCGATCGCAGCCGTTCAGGCCGCCATCGAAAAGGGCGACGTGTACCAGGTGAACCTCGTCCAGCATCTCTCCGCAAGCTTCGAAGGCGACCCCGAGGGGCTCGCCGACGCGCTGGCGCCGCTCCGCCCCTTGCACCCGAGGGCCTTCACCGGCGCCGGCTGGACGATCGCCTCCGCGTCGCCCGAGCTCTTTCTCGCGAGGTGCGGCGACCGCGTGTGGACGAAGCCGATCAAGGGGACCCGCCCGCTGGACGCCGCCGAGGACCTGCAGGGCTCGGAGAAGGACGCGGCCGAGCATGTGATGATCGTGGACCTCGAGCGGAACGACCTCTCCCGCGTCTGCGAGCCGGGCTCGATCCGCTGGCCCGACCTGATGGCGGAGCACGAGCTCGCGGGAGTTGCGCATCTCGTCACGACCGTCGAGGGGCGCCTCACGCGCGAGGTCAGGCTCGCCGAGCTCCTCGAGGCCACCTTCCCCGGCGGCTCCGTGACGGGTGCTCCGAAGATCTCCGCCATCGACCACATCGCCGCGCTCGAGCCCGTGGGCCGCGGCGCCTCGATGGGCGCGCTCGGGCGCGTGTGGCCGAACGGCGACCTCGAGCTGGCGCTCACGATTCGCACGTTTGCCGTCGCCGAGGGCCGGATCCACCTCTGGGTCGGCGGCGGGATCGTGTGGGACTCGAACGCGCACGAAGAGATCGAAGAGTCCTGGGTCAAGGCGCGGCCGCTCCTCGCCGCGGTCGGCGCACCGGTCGAGGAGCCGGCCGCCACGTGACCCTGCTCGCCCTCGCAGTGGGCGGCCGCGGTCTCGTCGATCCAGACGAGCCGATCCTGCACGTGGACGACGACGCGTTTCTCCGCAGCCGCGCCGCCTTCGAGACGACACGCGTCTACGGCGGCCATCCCTTCAAGCTCGAGGAGCACCTGGCCAGGCTCGCCGCCTCGGCGGCACGGGTCGAGATCGGCCGCATCGACACGGAGGAGCTCACCCGTCTCGCCGGGCTCGCGCTCGAGGCCGCCTCGTCTCCCGACGCGACGCTGCGGCTCTTCGTGACGCCGGGCCGCAACGGCGCCGAGAGCCCGACCCGGGTCGCAATGGTGAGCACGCTTCCGGAAGGGCTGGACGAGCTCCGCGAGCGCGGCATCAAGCTCGTATCGATCCAGCTGGGCCTCGATCCGAGCCTTCGCGCTTCCGCGCCGTGGCTCCTCGGAGGCGTGAAGTCGACGAGCTACGCCGTGAACATGGCGGCCGAGGCCGAGGCGAAGCGGCGAGGCGCCGACGACGCGGTCTTCCTCGGCTCCGGCGACGTGGTCCTCGAGGGCCCGGTGACGAACGTGTGGTGGCGCTACGACGACGTCCTCTACACCCCTGCGCTCGAGCTCGGGATCCTCGCGGGAGTCACGCGTGCGACTCTGGTCGAAGAGGCCGCCACAGCCGGATACGAAGTCCGCGAAGGGGTCTTCCCGCTCGAGCACATGGCGAAGGCGCAAGAGGCCTTCACCTCCTCGTCCATCCGGGAGGTGATGCCGGTCGTCGAGCTCGACGGAGACCCCCTGGGCGACGGAGCCCCCGGCCGGGCGGCACGGGAGCTCCAGGATGCGCTGCGCCGGGCGGCGGAGCGCTGATCAGGCGCTCGCGAGCTTCCTGCGGCCGACGAGCGCGGTCCCCGCACCGAGCACCAGCACGGCGAATCCTGCGCCCGCGCCCAACCCGATGTTCGTCCAGTCGGTTCCGTCGGAGGCCTGCGCCGGCGAGGACGTGACGTAGACCGACGGCGCCTCGCCGCCGTGGCGGAGCAGTGCCTGGTGGCGAGGATCGACCTGCGTCTGCGTGCCCTTGTCGAGGAGAGCCTGGTGCCGCGCGTCCACGCTCACCGCCGCCTGAGTCACGGGAGCCCCGAGAGCCGCGACCGTGAGCGCGGCCGCCAGGGCCCTGACCTTCCTGTTTCGTCCCTGCTGCATCGTCTTCTCCTTCCAAAGCTGGTGCGAACAGGACGGCCATGGCCCTGACCGTCTTCCCTAGACTCGCGCCGTGCGCGTTCTCTGCCTCACCCACGAGCACGACGGCCCGGCAGGGCTTTTCGCCGACGTCGTCCGCCAGCGCGGCGACGAGCTCCTGGAATGGAATGTGTCGCAGGGCCCTCCGCCCCAGCCGGCCGAGAGCTTCGACGCGCTCGTCGTCTTCGGCGGCTCGATGCACGTCGACCAGGAGGACAAGCACCCGTGGCTCCCCGCCCAGCACGACGTGCTGCGCGAAGCGGTCGAGCGCGGCCAGCCGCTCATGGGCGTCTGCCTCGGCGGCCAGCTGCTCGCGCGGGCGACCGGGGCGCACGTCGGCCCTGCGCCGCGCCCGGAGATCGGCTGGTTCGAGGTCGAGCTCACCTCCGCAGGCGCGTCCGACCCCGTGATGGGCGCCCTACCCGGGCGCTTCGAGGCCTTCGAGTGGCACAGCTACGCCTTCGAGGTCCCGCCCGGGGGAGTGCTCCTGGCGAGTAGTCCCGTCTGCGCGCAGGCCTTCAAAGTCGGGGAGGCCGCCTGGGGCGTGCAGTTCCATCCGGAGGTCACGCTCGAGATGCTCGAGGCCTGGAGGGCGGGGTCGGACGGCTCGGCGCCGCCCGTGCCGCTCGAGCCGGTCGGCCGCTGGAACGAGCTCGGCCGCGCGCTCGCGAACGCGTTCTTCGACGCCGCCCGGTAGACCGCCTTGTCCATTGCGGACACAGGGGTCTGACCCCCGGGCATGTCCTGTTCGGTCAGTCGCGGCGCAGGCACGAAACCGCGCTTCTCCCAGCATCCATGCCCCTGGGTGTCGCGATTGCACCTGTCCAAGAGAGTCGGAGGGGTCTGACCCCGGTGTCTCGTTGGGCCAGCGTCCGCTAGCGGCGTGACCATTCATGCCACGAGCCCGCGTAGTTCGTGGCGTCGTGGCCGGCGGCTCGTAAGAGCGCCGCGGCCATCTCCGAGCGCTGGCCCGAGTGGCAATAGGCGACGATGGGGCGCGAGCTGTCGAGACCGGCGAGAGCGGCCTGCATGTCGGCCATGAGAACCTCCAGCGGCACGTTGAGCGCGCCCTCGATGTGGCCCTGGCGCGGATCGCACGGATAGCCGGCCTCGCCCAAGAACTCCTCCGGCGAGCGCACGTCGATGAGCGTCACGGAGCCCTCCGCGAGGAGACGGGCGAGCACGTCCCCGGTCACGGCGCGACCTCGTGGAGAAAGAGGTGCAGCTCCTCGTTGAACGCAGCGGGGCTCTCCAGCGGGGAGAGGTGGCCCACGCCCGGAATCTCCGCGTAACGCGCGCCCGAAACGCCGGCGAGGATCTCCTTGGCGGCGCCCGGAGGTGTTAGCGCGTCCTCCGACCCGACGAGGACGAGCGTCGGGACCGAGATGTCGGCGAGCGTCGAGGTCGAGTCGGGTCGGTCGCGCAGAGCTTCCACCGTGGCCACGAGGTTCTCCGTGGGCTGGCCGGCCGCGATCTCCCGGGCTTCATCGACCAGGGATTCGGAAGCAGCGGACGAGAAGAGCTTCGGCGCGAGGCCGTCCCAGAACGCGTCGAAACCCTCTTCGCGGAGAAGGCGAATGGTGTCGTCCCGGGCCGCGCGGCCGGCCTCGTCGTCGGCGTTCGCACGGGTGTCGGCCAGGACGAGCGCCGGGATCCTCTTCGGCGCCTGCCGCCACAGCTCGAAAGCGAGGTAGCCGCCCATCGAGAGCCCGACCGGAATGAAGTCGCCCGGAAGGAGCTCGAGGATCCTCGCCGCCCAGCTCGAGAGGCTGGGGTCGGGCACCGTGCCCGGCAACGTCGGAGCGATCACCTCGTGGCCGGCTTGCTCGAACGACGGGATCTGTCCCTCCCACATCCGTGCGTCGAGCGGGAAGGCGTGCAGGAAAAGGAGGACGGTCACTCGCGGGGCACGTCGACCGCGCCGGAAATCTCTCCCGCACGCTCGTACCCGTGGTCTCCGCCCTCGACGCCGAGGACCGAGGCCACGGAGCCGGCCAGCTCGTCTGCGGACGGCAGCTCGTCCGGGCTCCCTGCGGTGAGGACGACGCGTCGCACCTCGCCCGGGTCGGCGCCGGTCAGGCGCGCGACGACGGTGGGGTTCGCGGCAAGCGAGATCACGTCTCCGGGCGGAACCTCGCCGTAGTACTCGGGCACGGAGAGGTACTCGTCCATCAGGCGCCCGCGCTCGAAGAGGACGAAGCGGACGACCTGCCCCTCCTCGACGCCGAGATGGAGGACGACCGCGCCCATTCGGTCGGAGAGCTCCCGAGCGAGCCGGCGCAGCATCTCGGGATTGCGGTCGGTGAGCTCGTCGTAGACCGCGATCCAGCCGTTTCTCGGCGGCGCGACGACGCTTCCCCTCGAGCCGCCCGGCAGACGCGGCACGAACTGGCGCACCGCGCGGACGACGCCGTCGAGGTCGTCGGTCTGGACGTGCACGGAACCGTAGGACGGCGCCTTGTCGCTCGTGAGCCGCTGCTCGAGCGCGTCGATGGATGCCTCGAGGACGCGCGCCTGCTCGCGGAACCCCGCGCGCACCCACGCGTCGCCGGCCTCACGCGCCGTCTCGACGGTCACGGTCTCCTCTCCGCGGGCCCGGGCCTCGTCGATGAGCTTCCGGAGCGTCTCGTCGCTGGGCGGCTCCTCGAATCTCATGCCGAGAGAACCCTATGGCCCGTGAGCAGGTAGTGCGCCGCCAGGTTGCGGAAGCCGGGGAAACGATCGCCCGCGGCCCGCGTGTTCTCCTCGCCGTAGAAGTGAAGGACGGCCTTGCGCAGGCCGAGGTCGCCCGCGGGCCACGCGTCCGGCCGCGCGAGGTGGCGGGCGAGGAACCAGTCAGCGGTCCACTCTCCGATCCCGGGCAGCGCCGTGAGGGCGGACTTCACCTCGTCGTCCGGAAGGGCGGCGAGACCGACGAGGTCGAGATCGCTCCGCGCAATCCCGATCGCGTAGTCGGCCTTCCGGCGCGAGAAGCCGAGCGCGACGATCTCCACCGGCTCGCAGAGCGCGACGCGCTCTCTGGTCGGGAAGGCATAGGCGGCCCCGGCCTGCGCGCCGAAGGCCTGGATGAAGCGGTTGCGGACGGCAAAGGCCGCGCGCAGCGAGATCTGCTGCGCGGTGATGGCGGAGACGAGGGTCTCGTACGGGTCCGGCGAGAGCGGCGGGCGGAAGCCGCGAAGCTCGGGAACGAGGCGCCCCAGCACCGGCTCTGTCTCCGCGAAGGCGTAGAAGGAGTCGAGGTCGAACGGCCCGCCGAGGTAGTGGCGCACCTCGCCTGCGAGCTCCGCCCGCCCTGGGGTGATCCGAACGCCGCCCGGCGCCTCGTCGATCCGCACCTCCGTCTCGCCGAAGACACGATGGACGCCTCCCTCGTGCCAGAGGTTGGCGAGATCGTCCCCGAAGGCCCGGAACCGTTCTGTCGAGAGCGTGAAGTCGAACGGCTCAGGCAGCGAGACCGCGGACGACGTCGTGGAAGTCGTCGAAGCGCTCGTAGGGGATCCCCCGTTCGTCGAGATAGTCGGCCAGCCCCCGCGTCGCGAAGACGAGGTCGGAGGCCTCCGCCGCGCAGCGGTCGGAATAGCCGTCGCCGATGTAGACGAGCTCGCCGCCGCCGGCCAGCTCTTGCACGATCGAGCGCTTGCACGACTCGCCGCAGGACTCGCAGGTGGCGTCGTACCGCCACTCCACGCGCCAGCCTGCGGGATCCGGGTCGACGCGGTTCGCGTGCAGCTCGACCTCGACCCCCTCGCGCTCGAGAATCGGTTCGATCAGCTCGTGGAACCCGCTCGAGACGATCACGACGCGCCATCCCTGCTCGCGCGCGAAACCGACGAAGTCGCGGAAGCCCTCACGCACGCGGACGTTCCGAAGCTCCCACTGGACGACCTCCTCGAGCGGCCTGCGCACCGGCTCGAACTCACGCGTGATCACTTCGCGCAGAGGCATCGTGCCCTCGTCCAGACCCTCGTCGACCTCCTGGTAGACGACGGGATCGCCGAAGTCCCGGGCGATCGTGTCCAGCAGGTCGATCTCGGTGACCGTTCCGTCGAAGTCGACGGCGATCGTTCGCGAACGCCTGGACGGCGCGTCACCAGCCGCGCGAAGCCCGGCTTCGACGACGCCTGTCTCCGCGCCGTTTGAGACGCGGCTCAAAAGTGGCTCGTCACTCCGGCGGGGTCTTCGTCCGCGTTGCGCGCTTCCTTCACGGCGTCGGGCTCCTCGTACCAGGAGTACGCGTACTTCGGATCCTCGGTGTCCTTGGCGAGCGCCGAGAGCTTGAGCGGATGGAACGTGTCGCACATGACCGCGAGCTCGTGGGTCTCGGTCATCCCGATCGACTTCTCCGCCAGGCCCGGCTGCGGCCCGTGCGGGATCGCCGAGGGGTGCAGCGTCACGGAGCCGATCTCGATCCCCTTGCGCGAGCCGAAGTTCCCGGAGACGTAATAGATCATCTCCTCCGAGTTGAGGTTCGAGTGGTGGTACGGGATCGGGATCGCGAGCGGGTCGAAGTCGAGCTTGCGCGGACAGAACGAGCAGATGACGAAGTTCCGCCCCTGGAAGGTCTGGTGTGCGGGGGGCGGCATGTGGATCCGGCCCGTGATCGGCTCGAAGTCCGAGATGTTGAACGTCCACGGATAGACATAGCCGTCCCACCCCACGACATCGAAGGGGTGGTAGTCGAGGACATAGGTCTGGTAGCCGTCCTTCACGCGGAACTTGACGACGTGCTCGCCGCGGTCGGAATGCGTCTTGAGCTCGACCGGCGGGTGGATGTCGCGGTGGTAGTAGGGCGCATGCTCGAGCAGCTGCCCGTACTCGTTCCGGTACCGGCGCGGGATCTCGATCAGGCCGGGTGACGTGAAGACGAGATAGCGCTGCTCGCCCTCGGGGACGAAGCGGTAGGTCGTGCCGCGCGGAATGACGACGTAGTCGCCGTTGCGGTAGGGCAAATCGCCGAAGATCGTCTCGAGGGTGCCCTTCCCCTCGTGCACGAAGACGACCTCGTCCCCCTCGCCGTTTCGGTAGTGGTGCTCCATCGCCTCGCCCGGGCGGCAGAGGGCGATCTCGACGTCGTCGTTCCACATGAGGAGCTTGCGTCCGGAGACCGCGTCTCCCTCCGGCTCGACGCCCATCGTCCGGAAGTGGCGGTGCTGGTGGGCGCCGGGATCCCACTCGTCGCGCTCGATCGGCTCGAAGGAGCCGATCTCCTTCACGCGGCAGGGCGAATGGAGATGGTAGAGGATCGACTCGTTCCCGGAAAAGCCCTCGAGGCCCATGACCTCCTCGGTCAGGAGCGTGCCGTTCTCACGGAACTGGATGTGGCGCTTGCGGGGGACGCGCCCGAGGCGCTGGTAGGTCGGCATGAGGCAAGAATACCCGCGTCCTTCCACCCATCAGGAGGCTCACATGCTCAAGGAGTTCCGAGACTTTCTCCTTCGCGGGAACATCGTCGAGCTGGCGATCGCCTTCGTCCTCGGCGTCGCGTTCGGCGCGCTCATCACATCATTCGTCGACAATCTGCTGATGCCGGTGGTCGCGATGATCATCGGGAAGCCCGATTTTCGTGATCTCACGTTCACGATCAACGACTCGGTCTTCCGTTACGGCGCATTCCTCACGGACGTGATCTCCTTTGTCGCCGTCGCCGCCGCGATCTTCTTCTTCGTCGTGAAGCCGATGGACGCGTTGCGTGCCAGGCGCGGCGCGAGCGCCGAGGAAGAGGGTCTCCCGGACGAGGAACGGCGCCACCAGGAGCTCCTCGCCGTCTTGCGGGAGAGCCGGGTCTAGTACCGGATGGCGGGCCTGAAGGCGCTCAACCTCGCGATCCGCTTCTTCGTCGTCGAGTTGGGCGCCTTGGCGGCCGCCGCCTACTGGGGCTGGGAGGCCACCTCGAGCGCGGGCCGGTGGTACCTCGCCGTTCTGGCGCCGGGCGCGGTGATCGTCGTCTGGGGCGCCTTCATCTCGCCGAGGGCGCGCATCCGGGTGTCGAAGGAGGCCGCGCTGGTGATCGAGCTCGTCCTCCTCGGGCTCGCCGCGCTCGGGTTGGCCGTGACCGGCCCCGTCTGGCTCGGGATCGCCTACGGGGCGGTGGCGCTCGTGAGCGGAGTCGCGAACTACGCCTTCAAGCCCTAGCCGACCCGGTTTCGCAGCACGCCGATTCCCTCGACCTCGAGCTCGACCTCGTCGCCGCTCTGGAGCCAGCGCCCGTCTCCGTGCTCGAGGATGCAGCCCGTCCCGACGGTGCCCGACCCGAGGACGTCGCCGGGCACGAGCCGGGTGTTCGCGGCGGCGTGGGCTGCGAGGTCCTCGAAGGGCCAATGGATGTCGCCGAGGTTCCCGCGCGAGCGCTCCTCGCCGTTCACGCGGGCGATCATCTCGAGGCGGAGGTCGCCCAGCTCGTCCCGGGTTACGAGCACAGGCCCGAGGGACGTGGCGAAATCCTTGCCCTTCGCCGGGCCGAGGCCGACGGTCATCTCCGCTCGCTGCAGGTCGCGGGCCGACCAATCGTTCAGAACCGTGTAGCCGGCGATTCGGCCTTCGCTCCCGATCACGGCCGCGACCTCGAGCTCGTAGTCCCACTCCGCGCTCTCGGCGGGGAAGGCGATCTCCTCGTCGGGCCCGTAGATCGCCGCAGGGTTCGAGAAGTAGAAGACCGGCCGGCCATACCACTCCGGCGGCATCTCGAGCCCGCGCGCCCCGCGGGCCGTGGCCACGTGCTGCTCGAAGGCGTAAAAGTCGCGGACGGACGGCGGCTGCGGGATGGGGGCGCGCAGGCGGACCTCCGCCAGCGCGTGCTCGCCGATGTCGGCCCCGCCCGATCCGAGCCAGTCGGTGAGCGAGGGCGCGTCGAGCTCGACCACGCGGTCTCCCTCGATCCGCCCCGGTGCGAGGCGTCCGTTCAGGTCGAAGGTGCAGAGAGGCATACGGCCCGAGTATCACCCGGACCGTATGTCTTCACCAACAGCGTGCTCACTTGAAGCGGTAGACGATGCGGCCGCGGTCGAGGTCGTACGGGGAAAGCTCCACTCGCACGCGGTCACCCAGGAAGATGCGGATTCGATAGCGGCGCATCTTTCCCGCGGTGTAACCGAGGGTCTCATGGCCGTTGTCGAGGAGGATGCGGAACATCCGGTTCCGGAGCGCCTCCACAACCTCGCCTTCCATCTCGATCTTTTCTTCCTTGGGCGGAATCTCGCCCTCCTTTGCTACTGGGCGGGAGCGACGTTCGTCGCCTCAGGCCCTTTCTGACCCTCTCGGGCCTCGTACTCCACCTTGGCGCCTTCGGTGAGGGACTTGAAACCCTCGCCGGCGATGTTGGAGTGGTGGACGAAGAGATCCTGATCACCCTCGTCCGGGCTGATGAAGCCGTAGCCCTTCGAATCGTTGAACCACTTGACGGTTCCGGTTGCCATGAAAAAACACCTCCTCACCCTGTGCTCGAACGGGTAAGAAGGTGTGCACCTCCGGTACTCGCCCTGGTTTTCGCCAACCAGTGTAGCTAGAGATTGCCGCGGAGAGCTTGCTCGCGCTCGATCGCCTCGAAGAGCGCCTTGAAGTTCCCGTCGCCGAACCCGCGCGCGCCGTGGCGCTCGATCACCTCGAAGAACAAGGTAGGCCGGTCCTGTGCCGTCTTCGTGAAGATCTGCAGGAGGTAGCCGTCCTCGTCGCGGTCGACGAGGATCTTGTGCTCGCGGAGCTCGGCGTAGTCCTCCTCGATCTCCCCGACCCGGTCCGGTGCTTCTTCGTAGTACGTGTCGGGGGTTTCGAGGAAGAGGAGCCCGCGGCTCTTCAAGTCCTCGACGGTGGCGACGATGTCGGTCGAGGCGAGGGCGATGTGCTGCGCTCCGGCGCCGTTGTAGAACTCGATGTACTCCTCGATCTGGCTCTTGCGCTTGCCCTCCGCCGGCTCGTTGATCGGGAACTTGATCTTCCCCTCGCCGTCCGACATCACCTTGGACATGAGCGCCGAGTACTCCGTGTGGATCTGCTCGTCGCCGAAGTGGAGGATGTTCGTCATCCCGAAGACGCGCTCGTAGTAGGCGACCCACTCGTCCATCCGGCCGAGCTCGACGTTGCCGACGATGTGGTCGATGTTCGTGAGCCCCGCGTCGCCTCGGGCCTGGCCGTTCGCCGAGACCGAGACGAACCCGGGCAGGAACGCGCCCTCGTAGCCGGAGCGCTCGACGAAGGTGTGGATCGTGTCCCCGTACGTCGCGATGGCGGCGACGTCGACGGCGCCGTCGTCGTCCTCGAGCTTCGTCGGCTCGCGCACACCGCGCGCTCCGCGCTGCACGGCCTGGCGGTAGGCCTCGGTGGCATCGGGCACCGTGAGCGCGATGTCCTTCACCCCGTCGCCGTGCCGCGAGTGGTGGCGCGTGATCTCGTGCTCCTCGCGCAGCGCGCTCGTGAGCACGAGGCGGATGTCGCCCTGCTCGAGGACGTAGGACGCGCGGTCGCGCGTGCCTGTCTCGGGCCCCGCGTAGGCCGTGCGGGTGAAGCCGAGGGCGCGCTCGTAGAAGTACGCGGACTGCTTCGCGTTCCCGACCCAAAGCTCGACGTGATCCCAGCCGAGAAGCGGCATGAAGTCCTGCATCGGGACCCAGTTTAGTCCTGGCTGGGCGCCGGTGTCCGGGTGCCGCGGGCGAGCAGGATTCCGGCGCCGATCACGAGGCCGCCCGCCACCTGGAGCGAGCCCATTTCCTCCGAGAGGACGACGAGGGCGAAGAACGCGCCGAGGAATGGCTGCAGGTTCGCATAGAGGGACGCGCGTGCTGCCCCGACCCGGTCGATGGCCGTGAACCACATGATGTTCGTGAAGACCAGGCTGAAGAAGAGGCTGTAGAGGAAGCACGCCCAGGCGACGCCGCCGAGCGCGTCCCAGTCCTGCTCGTGGATCTGGACGATGGACGTGAGCAGGAGGGGCACACAGCCGACGAGTCCCATGAACGCGCTGATCCGGTAAGGCGAGTACCGGCGCATGAGGGGGCCCATCGCGGCCGAATAGAGCGCCCAGGTCGCGGAGGCGGCGAGGCCGAGCAGGACGCCGCCGAGGTCGCCCGAGAGCCCGCTCGTCGCGCCGGCCGCGACGAGGGCGACGCCTGAGAACGAGATCACCGTTGCGACCCAGTGGCGGAGCCGCAGCCGTTCGAGCCGGAAGGCCCACGAGATGAGCGCAACGAAGATCGGAAGCGTCCCGAACATGAGGGCGACCGTCGCCGCGGTCGTCAGCTTGACCGCGAAGACGAAGGAGAGCTGGTTCAGCCAGATCCCGGAGAGCGCGGTGCCGGTCATGAACGCGACATCGCGGCGGCGGACGGCCAGGCTTCCCTCGCGCGCGTAGGTGTACCCGGAGAAGAGGAGCGCGCCGATCGCGAACCTGACCGACGAGTAGGCGAGCGGTTGCCAGCCGTGCGTTAGCGCGTACTTGACCACCGTGAAGTTGAAGCTCCACAAGACCACGGTGACGAGCAGGAGGACGTCGGGCGGCACTCGGTGGCGCACGCGCGCACCCTAGAGCGCGGCTTGCGGACAGGTCCGAAAGAGCGAATTGAAAAACGGCGTGCGTCCAGTCATCGTGTCTGGAGGTCGCGCCCGCCGACCGCAACCGACTCAAGGAGCCCTCGGTGATGGCGCGCATGACATTCCTCTCTTGCCTTCTTTTCGCCCTTGTCACGAGTGCGTGCGGCGCTGCGAAGAAGGAGGTCGCCGCGCAGCCGCCTCCTCCTCGACCGCCTGCCGTCTACACGGTCGGACGCACGCTCCTGGGCCTGCCCGGGCAGGACCGCGTCGAGCTCTCGGCCGCCCCTGTCACGCCGCTCGCCGGCTGGCTCACGCCCGTCGCGGTGCCCTCGCCGGACGCGCGCTACGTCGCCTACAACGCCTGGCGCCAGCTCCGCGAGGACGATCCGGCGCTCTCCTGGGAGGATCAGGGCATCGCGGCCGGCGATCCCCTCGCACGGCCCTCGATCCGGCTTCACGATCTCGAGACGGGTTCCGACCGCACGTACGTCGACGGTGGGTTCTCGCTCGCGTGGCGCGGCGACGGCGCGATCGCGTACTTCAAGGGAGCCGAGCGTGAGTACCGCGCGGGCGTCCGTTACGTCGGCGACGTCTTCGTCCGCGACTCGGTGGACGGCCAGGCGCGGCGCTGGACGCCGAGAGCCGACCGCTACGTCGTTGCCGGCTGGGCCGGGCCGACGCTGCTCGTCTACCGGGTGCGCGCCGGCGAGGCGCTCGACGTCCTCGCTCTCGACGGCCCGGGCAAGCGCCGCACCCTCGCCTCGAACGCCGGCCTCGTCGCCATCAGCCCGGACGGCACGAGCGCTCTCGTCGAGCACGGGCCGGAGACGGGGCCGCCCCAGGTCGTGCTGCTCGCGGTCTCGAACGGCGCGAAGCTTGCCTCCCTCGACCTCACCACGGTCGACCCGTCGGTCGGCGTCGTCGGCTACTCGGGCGACTGGCAAGGCGACATCGTCGCCGCGCCGTCTGCCTCCGGTATCGTGCTGCTGCGCGTCGCGGGCAGGCGCATCGAGCTGGCCCGGACGATGCGCGCCGCCGCCGGCCAGGGAGTGGCCGAGCCGCGATTCGTCGGCGCGAGCAGCGTGACCGGGTGGACCAGTACCTCCTCAGGAGGCGCGTTCGTCGACTGCGACCGCGTCACGGGCAGGTGCGCGCGCGCCGTCCCACTGCCGACCGCCCGCGGTGCCGAAGGCTTCCCTGCCTGGCGCCGGCCCGCCTACAACCCGAGCCGCCCGCAGGAAGGAGAGCAGTGAGATGCGCATCGCCCTGCTTGTCGCGCTCGTCCTCTCGACGGCCGCCCCCGCCTCGGCCGCCAACGGCTGGTGGACCTTCAACCGGAACACCAACCTCAACTCGACGCTGACCTGGAAGTGGACGTATCCGCCGAGCCCTGCGGATTACAGCCGCAGCTGGCGCGCCGGTTCCGGAACGACCATGGACGAATGTGAGATCGGCCGCGGTTGGCTCCCGTCCGGCTGGTACGCGCAGAAGGGCCACTGGGACCACTACGACGGCTCCAAGATTAGGGGCCGAGTCTGGTGGGTTCAGGACAAGACCTGCAGGGACGGGTCGACCAGGCGAACCGAGCTCTTCATCCACAGCGAAGAGACGGCTTCGAACGGTCAATCCTGCACTTCGACCTACGACGACCCATTCTGCTGGGAGCGCGAGTCGGACTACTACTCGAACGGCTGCATCAAGCTGGCGAGGCCGAGCCCGGTCGCGAGCTTTCCCAACGACCTCGGTTCCGCACATGCCACCTACCACGACTATGGAGGGAAAGCCCCACACGGCGCCTACGCCACCGCCGACGCCAACGAGCTCTACGTGTACTCGTAAGCCGTAGGCGAACGGATAGAGTCGCCGCGTGGCGGAGCCCACGAGAGACGACATCGACGCCCTCGTCGGGCCGGCAACGCCCCACTTCGCGATGCAGATCCGCGCGCGTGTCCGGGCCCTGATCCGGGACCTGCCGGCCGATCACCCGGTCCGCCGTTACGGCGAGGAGCAGATCGCGCTGCTCGAGCGGCTGACCTTCGCCAGCTCGAAGGCCGCGGAAGGGCCGCTCGAGCCGGCGACCCGGCTCGGCTGGGAAGAGATTCCGAGCCACGCGCGGGCGTCGGATCCCCTCCCGCCCAAGTCATGACCTTCGAGGGCAAGTCCGTTCTCGTGACGGGCGGCTCACGTGGGATCGGCAAGGCGATCTCGCTCCGCTTCGCCGAGCAAGGCGCCCGTCGGGTGGCAGTCAGCTACCTCCGTAACGACAAGGCCGCGGAGGGGACCGCCGAGGAGATCCGGAAGCTCGGCGCCGAACCGGTCCTCCTGCGCGGGAACCTCGGCGACCCCGAAAAGACGAAGGCGCTCCTCGAGGAAGCCGGGCCTCTCGACGTGATCGTCTCGAACGCGGCCACGGGCGTGATCCGCCCGTTCCAGGAGCTCGACGAGAAGCACTGGGACTGGACGCTCAACGCCAACGCGCGCGCACTATTCACCATCGCACGCGAGGCCGCGCCGACCATGCCGGCCGGGAGCTCGATCGTGGCCATCTCCAGCCTCGGTGCCGACCGCGTGCTCGACAATTACGTCCTCGTCGGAGTCTCGAAGGCAACCCTCGAAGCGCTCGTCCGCTACCTCGCGGTCGAGCTGGCGCCTCGGGACATCCGTGTGAACGCCGTCTCCGCGGGGCTCGTCGAGACGGGCGCGCTCGACTACTTCCCCAACCGGGAAGAGATGCTCCGCTTCTACCGCGAGCGGACTCCGGCCGGCCGCCTCGTCGAGCCCGAGGACGTCGCCGACGCCGTCTACTTCCTCGCGTCGCCGGCGGCCGCGATGGTCCGCGGCCAGACGCTCGTGGTCGACGGCGGCTACTCCAACCTGGCCTGAGAGGCCTCAACAGGATGACCACCTGAGCCGCCGGGCCCAGCGCACCCCGGCGACGAGGGCCCGTCCCGTTACGACCCCTGAACCACTCCTTCGAGGGAGGCCTGGGCGGTCTCCTCCGATATAGTTACGTTACGTAACGAAATGAATGACCGGTCTGTCTATCCGCTCGGCAAGCGCCGCACCCTGATCGTCTTCTTCGGGCTCATGCTCGGCATGCTGCTCGCTGCCCTCGACCAGACAATCGTCTCGACCGCTCTCCCGCGCATCACCACGGACCTCGGCGGTTTCGAGCACTACTCCTGGGTCTTCTCGGCGTACATGCTCGGCGCCACCGTGACGGTCCCGCTGTACGGGAAGCTCTCGGACATCTACGGCCGGCGGCCGTTCTTCCTGCTCGGAATCTCGCTCTTCTCCATCGGCTCGATCATCTGCGGGCTGTCCATGTCGATGGGAATGCTGATCGCCGGCCGCGCGATCCAAGGTCTCGGCGCCGGCGGCCTGATTCCGTTGGCGATTGCCGCGATCGGCGACATCATCCCGCCCCGTCTTCGCGGCAAGTGGCAGGGCTTCACAGGAACCGTCTTCGCCGCGTCGTCCGTTCTCGGGCCCGCGGTCGGAGGCTGGCTGACCGACAACGGGTCGTGGCGCTGGTGCTTCTTCGTCAACCTTCCGCTCGCGGCGGTCGCTCTCGTTGTCGTCTGGTTCGGGTTCGTTCGCCGCCCGGCGCCCGAGAAGCACACGATCGACTACGTCGGCGCCCTCCTGCTCACCGCCAGCGCCGCGGCCGGTCTCCTCGCTGCGGTCTGGGGCGGCACGCAATACCCGTGGGGCTCCCCGATCATCATCGGCCTTTTCCTCGTGGCCGCGGTCCTCGCGACTGCCTTCGTCCTCTGGGAGCGGCAGACGGAGGAGCCGATCCTTCCGCTCGAGCTCTTCGAGGGACGGACCTTCTCGGCTGCCACCGTCGCCTCGTTCTCGGTCGGAGCGGCGATGTTCGGCGCGATCATCTACGTGCCCCTCTTCGTGCAGCGCGTGCTCGGCGAGAGCGCGTCGTCCTCGGGCGTCGTGCTAACGCCGCTCATGCTCGGGATCATCACAATGAGCATCCTCGCGGGGCAGATCGTCTCGCGGACCGGCCACTACCGGCCGGTCCTGATGGCCGGTCCGCCGCTCCTGGCCATCGGCTTCCTCCTCCTGGCGCAGATCGACGTCGGCACGTCCGAGCTGACCGTCACCCGCGACGTGGTCATCGTCGGCTTCGGCATCGGGCTGATGATGCAGACTCTCATCGTGGCCGTGCAGAACGCGGTCGGCCGCCGCCGGATCGGCGTGGCGACCGCATCGATCCAGTTCTTCCGGACGGTCGGAGCGATGACGGGAGTGAGCGTCATGGGGGCGATCGTGACTGCGCGCCTGGGAGGCGCCGTCGGCGGCGGGGTCACGCCCGCCGAGCTCGCGGGTGCGCTCCACCCCATTTTCTACCTGGCAATCGGGCTCGCGGCGGTCGCGCTCGCAGCGGTGTTCTTCGTGCCGCACATCGAGCTTCGGCAGACGATGGAGGATGCGGCGACGAGCCCCGAGCTCCTCCAGGAGGCCGCATGAGAAAGGACAACCTCGAGCGCATGGCGGACGGCCTCATCCGGCTGCGAACGGAGTTGCAGCGCCGCAAGGAGGCCGGCGAGGTCTCGGCGCACGAACTCACCACCTCGCAGGCCCAGGCGCTTCGATTGGTCATCGTCGAGGGCCCACAGCGCATCGGCTCGCTCGCGAAGCACCTCGGCGTGACGATGGCGACTGCGAGCAGGACGGTCGACGCGCTCGTCGCGGCCGACCTGGTTCGCCGCGATCCCGACCCGCTCGACGCGCGCGCGGTTCGCGTCGTCCTGACCGCGCGCGGACGCCGGGAGCACAGGGTGCGCTACCAACGTTTCCTCCGCGCTCTCGAGCGCCTGTCGGACGATCTGTCCGAGGTCGAGCGCCGCCAGCTCGCTGACGCACTGGAGACTCTCGGCCGCCTCTTCGCCGAGCCCGAGGATCAGGTCCGGGCTTCGAGCGGCCGGCCGAAGTCGTAGACGTCGACGCCCTCCGTTCGTTTCAGATAACCCACGATCCAGTAGGTGATCGGCGTGGCGAGCGTCTCCCAACCGACCTTGATGAGCCAGGTCGTGACGATCGGGTTCGCCAGGCCTGCACCGGTTCCGGCGAAAGCTGCGGTGACGAAGATCAGGGAGTCGAGTCCTTCGCCGACGATCGTCGAGCCGATCGTCCTCGTCCAGAGCCAGCGCCCGCCGGTCATGCCCTTCATGTACGCGAGCACGTAGGCGTTGGCGAGCTCCCCGGCGATGTACGCGGCGAGCGATGCGAGGAAGAGCCGCCACGTCGTGCCGAGGATCTGCTCGTAGGCGCCCTGGTTCTCTTCCCAGAAGTCGGCCGCGGGAAGGTGGATCGCCGCCAGGATCGCGCCCACGGCGAGGAGATTGCATGCGAAGCCGAGCCAGATGACGCGCCGCGCGGCGCGAATCCCGTACACCTCGGTGAGCACGTCGCCGAGCACGTACGAGAGCGGGAAGATGACGAGACCGGCCGGGAAGACGCGCCCGGACACCGCGACCAGCTTGACGGCGATGATGTTCGAGACGACGAGCCCCGTGACGAAAAATCCGGCCACGACCACGAAGCGCCACGAGTACTTCACCCGATCAGCTCCAGCGCCTCGTCGATCTCCTCGTCCGTGATCGTCAGAGGCGGCGTCGCGCTCATGTAGCGGCCGTCCTCGCCGGCCGGGATGACGATCACCCCCCGCTCCCAGGCGGCGAAGGCGTCTCCGTCTTTCGCCCGCATGAGGCCGGCCCCGTGCCACCCGGCGGCCTCGAAGCGCTCGCCGGCCGCGACAACCCTGTCGACGAGCGCGGGCACGCGGTCGAGCACGACGAGCGCCGCCGCCGCGGCGAGCGGGTTTCCCATGTGCGTGTGCGTATACACATCCTCCGGGCCGAGGTTCCAGGCGCTCCGATGGTCGGCGCTCATCAGGCAGGCCGAGATCGGGAGCCCGCCGCCGAGAGCCTTGCCGCAAGTGACCAGGTCAGCGAGCTCGCCGCTTCGCCAGAGCGTGCCCGTCCGGCCGAGCCCGGTGTAGATCTCGTCGGCGATGAGCAGCGCGCCCGCCGCGTCGCATCGTTCGCGGAGCCCCTCGAGGAACCCGGCAGGCGGGACCAGCGCCCCGGCCCGCCCCTGAATCGGCTCCACGATGACGCACCCCGTGTCGGGAGGGAGCGGGCCGGGATCCTTCCCGAATGCCCGGCGATGCACGGGGCCGGGAAGCCAGGGCGCGAAGGGGCTCCGGAAGTGCTCGAAGCCGCTTGCCGCGAGCGCCAGCAGACCGGTGCCGTGGTAGGCGCCCGTGAACGCGACGATGCCCGGGCGGCCGGTGACGAGGAGCGCTGTCCGCAAACCGATCTCGACCGCGTCCTCTCCGGTGACTCCGAGCATGACCTCGCGCCCGTCGCCCGTCAGGCGGACTCGCAGTTCGGAGGTGACGTCGGCTTCGGCCAGATCGCCGAGGGCGTGCATGCACCGCGCCGCCTGCCGGGAGACCGCGGCCCGTACTTCGGGATTCCGGTGGCCCAGAGCGGCGACGCCGAATCCGCCCGAGAGGTCGATGTAGCTGCGCCCCTCGGAATCGGTGACACGACAGCCCTCGGCCTCCGCCCAGATCACGGGCGCAGTCTTTTCAGGGTGTCGAGCGCGAGGTACACGGCCAGCTTCGGGTTCTCCTGGAGTCGGCGGATCGAGTACTCGTACCACCGCCGCCCGAACGGCACGTAGATCCTCAGCCTGTGCCCCTGGCGAACGAGCTCGTCACCGAGCTCGGGCCGCACGCCGAGCAGCATCTGGAACTCGTACGCGTCCCTGCCGAGCCCACGCCGCTCGACGAGCGCAAGCGCTTCGCCGATCAGCCAGTCGTCGTGAGTGGCGATGCCGACGTAGGACCCGAGCTCGAGGAGCGCCTCGAGAGCGTCGAGGAAGTTGAGCCGCACGGTCTCGTCCTCCTGGAAGGCGATCTCCGGCGGCTCCACGTAGATCCCCTTGCAGATCCGGACGTTCGGCCGCAGGTCGTCGAGCGCCGAGACGTCGTCCAGTGTTCGCTTGAGCGCGGCCTGGAGGACCACCCCGAGGTTGTCGTGCCCCTCCTCTCGAAGCTCTCGGTAGAGCGCGAGCGTCTCGGAGGTGGTCGAGGAGTCCTCCATGTCGATGCGGACGAAGTTGCCGAACCGAGCGGCTTCCTCGACGATCGCGACCAGGTTCGAGCGGCAGAGGCCGAGATCGAGCTTGAGGCCGAGCGCGGTCAGCTTCACGCTGATGTTCGAGCGCAGCGCGCCCTCCTCGATGGTGTTCAGGGCACGCTTGTAGGCGTCGCGGAGGCCTGCGGCCTCCTCGCGAAGCGTCACCTCTTCGCCGAGGACGTCGAGGGTCGCTTCCTTCTTCTCGGCGTTCAGCGCGCGGACGGTGACGCAGGCCTCGGCGAGGGTCGTCCCGGCGATGTAGCGGCTGGAGAGACGCTTGACGACGGGCCGCGGCACCGCGGGGAGCGCTCGGACGATCGCGCGGTCGAGGATGGTCACGGGCGGGCGATTCTAGTTCGGCACATTCCGAGCGCCACGCGCGCGCCGTTGAGGGTTACGCTCGAAAGCGGGTGGTGGCTCGGGGTGGCCCCACTAATGGTTGCTCTTCGCACCGGAAAATGCAGCCAAGAGACCTAGCCCGACCAGCACCCCGCCCGTCGCATACCGCTCGCCGCGAACAAACTTCGAACGGCCGCGCAGCCAGCCCGCAGCCGATCCGGCGGCGAGCGCATACAGCCCGTCGCTCAGCGTCGCGAGCAGGATGAAGACGAACCCGAGCGTCGCGATCTGCAACGCAACCGATCCCGCGTCCACATCGACGAATTGCGGCAGGAACGAGAAGAAGAAGAGGGCGGTCTTCGGGTTGAGGACGTTGATCACAACGCCCTGCGCGAAGAGCCGGCGGAGGCTCTTCTCGGGCGCCCCACCCGGCGCCTCCACCTCCTCCCTTCCGAGGATGCGCCGGAGCCCGAGGAAGATGAGGTACGCAGCACCCGCGTACTTGACGACGTCGAAGGCAACCGCCGAGCGCACGAGGAGCGCCGAAAGCCCCGCCGCTGCGGCGGCGACGTGCACGAGGCCGCCGACCTGGATGCCGAGCATCGAGACGACGCCCGCGAGCCGCCCGCGGCTGATGCTCTGCGCCACGATGTAGAGGACCGCCGGCCCCGGAATGACGAGGAGGACGAGCGCGGCGACGACGAACACCGCGAGCGCCCCGCTGTCGGGAAGCATCAGCCCGACTCGCGCATGAAGCCCTGCCGCGCGGCCGAGACGAGAGCCACCGCCTCCGGGAAAAGGACGCGCATCGCGTCACGCAGGGCGATGGCCTGCTCGTCGGGCGAGCCGGCCACCTGGAAGCGCTTGAGCGCAGCGCCGGTCAGCTCGACCGCAGTGTTCAGCGTGAGAGTCGCGAACTGTTCGCGCTGCGTCTCCTGCATCGCCTCGGTCTGGCGCTCTGCGAAGTCGCGCAGGCCGCGCATGAGATCGTCCGGGTCGCCCCCGAACGGGAATCCGAATCCGCCACCTTCCATCGGGCTCCTTTCGTCGATCACCCGTAATGTACGCACCGATGTCAGAAAGCCGCTTCATCACCGCACTGAACGAGCAGATCGCCCACGAGCTCGCCGCATCGAACCAGTACGTGGCGATCGCCGTCTATTTCGACTCGGAGACGCTTCAGCAGCTGGCGGCGCACTTCTACCGGCAGGCAATCGAGGAGCGAAACCACGCGATGATGCTCGTGCAGTACCTGCTCGACTCGGGGGAGAAGGTCAAGATCCCCGCCGTCGCGGAGCCGCAGAACGATTTCTCGGATGCCGCCGGCCCGGTCGGCCTTGCACTCCGGCAGGAGCGAACCGTGACGGAGCAGATCGTGCGGCTCGCCGCGCTCGCCCGCGACGAGAACGATCTCGTCGGCGCCCAGTTCATGGACTGGTTCCTCAAGGAGCAGCGCGAGGAAGTGGCGAGCATGTCCGCGCTGCTCGCGGTGGTCGAGCGCGCCACCGACAACCTCCTTCTCGCCGAGGAGCACCTCTCCCGGAATCCGATCGGCGACGCCGGGGTCGACCCGACGGCGCCTCCCGCCGCGGGCGGAGCGCTCTAGCCGAACGTGACGGTCACCCAGGCGACCACGGTGTCGGACGAGCTCGTCGCTGCGTTCGCCCGGCTCGTCCCGCAGCTCTCGAGCTCCGCGCGGGCACCGACGCGCGCCGAGCTGGAGGAGATCGTCGTGTCGCCCGCGACGACGATCTTGCTCGCCGAGGACGACGAGGGCGCGATCATCGGCTCCCTCACCCTGGTCGTGTTCCAGGCGCCGACGGGAGGACGCGCATGGATCGAGGACGTCGTGGTCGACGAAGCCGCGCGCGGGCAGGGCGCCGGAGAAGCGCTCGTCGGCGAAGCCATCCGGCTGGCGGGCGAGCTCGGGGTCCGCACGGTCGACCTGACCTCGCGCCCGTCGCGGACGGCGGCCAACGCGCTCTACGAGAAAATCGGCTTCCACATGCGCGAATCGAACGTCTACCGCTACGAGCCCCGCTAGCCGAGCGGGCCTTTGTAGGAACGGAGGACCTCAGCGGCGAGCTCGTCTGCCGCCGGCATGCCGCTCTTCATCGCGTCCGCAAAGGGGGATCCACCGACCTGGCCCAGGGTCTGCTCGAGCTTGGCGGCCGCGAGACCGATGGCGTCGAGATACGCGACGCTTGCAAGCCGCGGAGCCGGCGTGATCGCCTCCTGGAGCTCCGCGGCGGCGACCTCCGCCTCTTCGATGCCCTCGGGAGCCTCGGTCAACCGCAGCTCGACGAGCCGAGCACGCAGGTCGCCGAGATCGCCGCCTCCGGCGCTTTCCTCGGCGAGCTCGCACATGGCTGCGATCGACACTGCCTCCCGAATGAGGGCGCGATCCGCCACCGGCCGATACTCGGCATCGAGCGCGAGCCAGGCCTGCTCCGCAGCGCTTCGGTAGGCGCAGAGGTACACCCGCGCACCGCTGCCCGGCTCGGCGGGCACGACGCCCTCGAGCTCTTCTCCCTCGCTCGCATGAACGGAGGCCGCCTCGGCCGCCGCCGCAATCTCCTCCTCGAGCGCCACAGCGGCAACAATAGCCCCGTGACCGAGAGCCTCACCGAGCGCAACCGGGCCGCACGAGCGCTCTTTGCCCCTCTCGGCGAGACCTACGACCGCTACGCCCGCCTGCTCTCGTTCGGACAAGATCCGCGCTGGCGATCCTTCCTCGTCGAGCGGATCGAGGCCGCCCCCGCCGACACCGTTCTCGACGTCGCCTGCGGGACGGCGGCGGTCTCGCTCGAGCTCGTTCGCCGGTACGGCTGCAGGGTCGTCGGGATCGACCAGAGCGCCGAGATGATCGGCGCGGGCAGAGCTCGGATCGAGGCGGCGGGGTGCGCCGATCGAATCGAGCTGCAGGAGGGCCGGGCCGAGGCGCTGCCTTTCGACGATGCCTCGTTCGACGCGCTGACCTTCACCTACCTGCTTCGCTACGTCGACGACCCTGGGCAGACGATGAAGGAGCTGGCCCGCGTCGTCCGGCCCGGCGGACGCGTCGCGATGCTCGACTTCTTCGTCCCCGAGCGGCTTGCCCGTCCCGCATGGGAGCTCTACGTGCGCGTCGGACTTCCCGTTGTCGGCCGAGCGATCTCGCCGGGCTGGGGCGAGGTCGGGGACTTCCTCGGGCCGAGCATCCGCGGGTTCTGGGCAACGCACTCCGTCGAGGACGTCGTGCGCGCCTGGAACGAGGCCGGCATCGTCGGCGTCCGAGGCCGACGCCTCAGCCTCGGCGGCGGAATCGTCCTCTGGGGAACCCGTGACGCTTGAGACCTCGCGGCCGGCCTTCTACGCCTTGCGCTCGGGCGGCTGGCGCGACTACGTCACTCTCCTCCACGCGCCCTACACAGCGTGGCACCTCAGCTACGTCGCCATCGGCGCCGCTCTGAGCGCGCAATTCTCGTGGTCGCGCTTCCTGCCCACGCTCGCGGCGTTCTTTCTTGCGGTGGGCATCGGCGCGCATGCGCTCGACGAGCTGAACGGCCGTCCGCTCCGAACGCAGATTCCGCGCGGCGTGCTCGTCTTCCTCGCCGCAGCCTCGATTGCCGGCGCGGTCGCGATCGGGATCGCCGGAGCGGTGAGGTTCGACCCCTGGATCGCTGCCTTCGTCGTCGCCGGAGCCTTCATCGTCGTCGCCTACAACCTCGAGTCCTTCGGCGGCCGCTTCCACGACGACTGGTGGTTCGCGCTCGCTTGGGGATCGTTTCCGCTGCTGACCGCCTACTTCGCCACGGCCGAGTCGATTCGCGCGGCGGCCGTGGCGGGAGCGATCTTCGCCTTCGCGCTGAGCCTGGCCCAGCGCGTCCTCTCCACACAGGTTCGCGACATGAGGCGCCGGGTACGACGCGTTGAGGGGACGATCGACCGCAGCGACGGGAGCAGCGAAGACATCACCGTCGAAGGCATCATGGGGCCCGCCGAGCGCGGGCTTCGGATCCTTTCTGTCGCAGTCGTTGCGCTTGCCTGCGCGGTGGTGATGATGCGGGTGTGGTGACGCTCGCTTTCGTGCCTCCGGCTGAACCTCCGCCGACGCCGCCGGCCATCTACGCGCCTGCGCCGCGGGAGGTTTCCTTCGGTCGGATAGCGGGCCGCGTCTCGGCAGGGACAAGGCTCGTCAGCATTCGCGTCGACGGCGTCTACAAAGGCCACGCGTACCTCGACGGCCGGCGGTTCTGGAAGACGCTCTCCCTGCCGAGCCGGGATGTGACGATCCGAATCACGTCCGTGAACGCGATGGGCGACCGCACATCGTCGACGGTCGGCCAGGTCTACGGTCTCCCCCGGGCCGCGAGGCCACGCGCGCTCAAGGGCTCGCTCGACCGCGGTCTGCAACGGCACATCCGCAACCTGGTCGAAGCCTTTCCAGGCACCTCGGCGGTTTATGTCCAGAATCTCCGCACCGGAAAGGGCGCCGCCTGGAACGCGCGCGCCCGCTTCATGGGCGCCTCGACGCTGAAGCTCGGAATCGCGATCGAGGTTCTGCGCGTCCTGGGCGGCAAGCCGGCCGCCGACTCACGGATCGGGACGCTTTTCCGCCGAATGCTGGTTTACTCCGACAACAAGGCGGCAAACGACCTCCAGGTCTGGCTCGGTGGCGGATCCGTCTACACCGGGAGCGCGCGGGTCACCGCAACGATGCGGGCACTCGGCCTCTACGACACGTACATCAACGGCGGCTACATCCTCGGCACAGCGGACCGCGTGCCGATTCCGCTGAAGGTCAACGAGCAGCCGTCCTACTACTCGACCGGGAAGTACACATCCGCCTGGGATCTCGCCCGGATCCACACGTTCCTCCACCGCGGAGCCGTGGGCCGTGGGCCCTTGCTCGGCCTCACCGGCCGGTTCTCGGCCAGTGATGCGCGCTACATGCTCTGGACGCTGGCGCACGTCCAAGATCCCGGGAAGCTGGACCGCTACATCGTGGGCGAGCCGGGAGTCTCCGTCCTTCACAAGGCCGGCTGGATCAGCGTGGCCCGGCACGACAGCGGCCTCGTCTACTGGAACGGCGGCGGTCTGGTGGCCGTGGTGATGACGTACAGCTCGTCCGGGGCCGGAGTTTCTTCGGACATCCTCGCCGGGAAGATCGCCGAAGCGGCACTCGACCGCTTCTCGCAAACGACCTTGTCGCGCAGAGGCGCGATGGGTCGTCTGTTTTTCCTCTAGCGCCTAGGATGGGACGATGGCTCTCGCCCTCGAGATCGCCTTTGCCGCGGCGATCGGCGTCGTAGCGCTCTCCTTTCTCGCAGTCGTCACGGGGAGGGCGAGCGACCGGCTGCTCCTCATAGTGACCGTCGCGTTGGCAGCGGGCGCCGCGATCGGCGTCATTGCCCTCGGGATCGATCTCGTCGCGTCCTACGGCGACACCGACGCGCTGATTCTCGCGGCCGCAGGCCTTGGCGCCGCGGCAGTGGCAGAGGCGGGCCTGCTGGCGCTCAACCATGGCCTGCGCCGGATGCAGGAGATCGAATCGCTCACGGAGGCCGCACGCGCCGAGGTGTCAGCCTTCGCGGAGGAGGAGGCGCAGCAGCGAATTCTCGAGCTCGAGCGGATGCTCGCCCGCGAGCGCGCGAACACCGGTCACCAGCTCGGCGAGCAGGAACGGCGCCTCGCCGAGGAGCGGCGCGACACGGTCGAACGCCAGGCCGAGCGCGCGCGCGTCGAGCTCACACAGACAGTCGCATCGGTGCAGGAGCGGCTCGAGCAGCGGCTCATGGCCTGGGCGGCGGATCTCGACCGGGGCCAGCGCGAGCTCGAGCAGAAGCTGGCGGAGCTCGGCCAGAAGCAGCGGGACGCCGTCGCCGTATATGACGCCCGATTGGCGGCCGATGCAGAACGTGTCGACGCCGCGAGCGAGGAACAACGCCTGGCTGTCGCCAAGCTCCGCGAAGAGCTGCAGCGATTCGGCACGTCGTTCCTCGAGGAGGGTCGGTCCGAGATCGAGATCCACGCCGCCGAGCGCCGCCGCGCTCTGCACGAGGTCGGCGAGCGGCTTCGCGCCCGCGAGCGGTCTCTGCGCGAGCAGCTCGAGCGCGACGAGACCGAGGCGAGAGCACGGATCGCAGCGGGGCTCGAGGAGAGCGAGCGCCGGCACCTCGCCGCTCTCGACCGCGCCTTCGAGCGCGCCGCCACACGACTCTCCGAGTACTCCGAGAAGCAGTTCGACGCGCAGATCAAGGAATCGCGAGAAAAAGCGGCGGAGCGCCTCTCCCGCGAGCTCGACAAGGCGATCGAACAGTTCGCCCGCCAGGCGGAGGGGGACGTTGCGGACCGCATCGCGGAGATGGCCCGACTGACGGCGGACCGGCTTCAGCGCCGGATCAATGACGTTGCCCGCTCCGCCGAGGCACAGCACGAAGCCGCCGCCGAACGTGTCCGGCACCTCGCGGCACGGCTCGAGGAAACGCTCGCCGCCGCAGAGGAGCGCCAGGCGGCCATGGAAGCCGAGCTCGGCACGTCGGTGCGCAGTCTCGACCGCGATTGAAACTGACTTTTCCGGGGAGGGTTCGTCCTAAGGAGACCGAACCTACGCGGAATGGAAGAGACGTTGACCACTCTCGAGCGGGAACACGACGAACGCGGCAAAGTCGAAAGTTGGCGTCTCCACGTCCTCATGGAGGCCGGCTATCCGCTTCCGATCGCGGAGCGGATCGCACAGAGCGAGGCCGATCTGCACGAAGCGGTCGAGCTCGTCGGCCCGCGCGGCTGTCTTCCGGACGTCGCCGCCCAGATCCTGCTCTAAAGCGCGCCGATTTCTTCCGCGCCGGCTCGGCTGAGCTAGATTCGAGCGGGTGAAGGTCGAACCGCTCCTCTACGGCGACCGCAAGGTCTACACGGTCTCCGCGTTCAACCGCGGCGTCGCGTCATGGGTGGCCCGCCTGCCGTCGATCTGGGTCGAGGGCGAGGTGACAGAGTTCCGCCGGCAGCAGGGCTGGCAGAGCGTGTTCTTCACGCTCAAAGACCCGACCGACGGCGCCTGTCTGCCTGTGAGCATGCCGCGTGGACGCTTCGACGGTCTGCGCCTCGAGCTGACAGACGGGATGTCGGTCCACGTCTTCGGCCGCCCGGAGCTCTACGAGGCCCGCGGGGTGTTCCAGTTGCGCGCACTCTCGATCGAGCCGCTCGGGCTGGGGGCGATCCTCGCCGGCCTGGAGCGCCTGAAGCGCAAGCTGGCCGCCGAGGGCCTATTCGCCCCCGAGCGCAAGCGGCCGTTGCCGGTTCTCCCGCGGCGGATCGGACTGCTGACAGGGAACGAGGCCGCGGCGAAACGTGACTTCGTGACAGCGGTTCAGAGCCGCTTCCCTGCTGCGAATATCCTCGTCGCCCAGACGTATGTGCAGGGACAGGCAGCTCCGGGAGCAATCGCAAGCACGCTGCGCGCGCTCGGCCGCGAGCCCGAGATCGACGTGATCGTCCTCACGCGCGGGGGTGGGAGCTTCGAGGACCTCCTCCCCTTCAGCGACGAACGCGTCGTCCGGGCGGTCGCCGAGTGCGCAGTCCCCATCGTCTCCGCGGTCGGGCACGAGCAGGACACGCCGCTCTGCGACCACGCTGCGGACGTGCGCGCGTCGACTCCGACAGGGGCGGCAAGGCTGGTCGTGCCCGACGAGCGCGAGCTCCGAGAGCGGCTCGATGCCGCACGCGCCGCGCTCGCCCGCGGCGCGGGTGCGGCTCTCGAACGCGCCCGCAGCTCGTTGGCTCGAGACCGGGAGCGGCTCGACCGGTCGCCGGCTCTGCTTGTAGAGCGCAAGCGGGCGGGCCTCGAGGCCATCGCCGGACGGCTGCAGGCGTTGTCGCCACGGAAAACATTGGCTCGAGGATACGCAATTGTCCGGACGGACAACGGAATCGTGCGCTCCGCCGGCGACCTCGAGGCCGGAGGTCGCGTCGAGGTCGAGCTCGCCGAGGGCGGCTTCGGCGCCAGGGTGGAGGTGACGAGGCCCTGAGCGCCGAGCTCACCTTCGAAGAGGCGCGGCGAGAGCTCGAGCAAATCGTTGGCAAGCTCGAGAGCGGCCAGGCGAGCCTCGAGGAGGCCGTCGCCCTGTGGGAGCGGGGTGAGCTCCTCTACCGCACGTGCGTGGGAAAGCTCGACGCGGCACAGGGGAAGATCGAAGAACTCGGCAAGCGCGTCGATGAGGCAAAGCCGTGATTGGCTGGCTCTACGACCTCGTCGGCCGCAGGGTGGAGAAGGGCGAGCTCGGCGAGCGGCGGCACGAGCTGCTCTCCGGCCTCGAGGGAACCGTGCTCGAGCTGGGAGCGGGCACCGGAAACAATCTGCCGCACTACGAGCGCGCGAGCCGCGTCGTCGCGGTCGAGCCCGATACCAGCATGGCGAAGCAGCTGCGCAAGAGACTCCCCGAAGCCTCGGTGCCGGTCGAGATCGTCCAGAGCTCTGCCGACGCGCTCCCCTTCGAGGACGCCGCCTTCGACACGGCCGTCATCACCTTCGTGCTCTGCTCGGTCGAGGATCAGCGAACGGTGCTGGCCGAGGTGCGGCGCGTGCTCGGCCCGGGCGGTCGCCTCGTTCTCTTGGAGCACGTGCGTGGCGAGGGCCGGGTCGCGCGGTGGCAAGACCGCATGACCCCGCTCCACCGAAAGCTCGGAAACTGCCACCTGAACCGCGAGACCAGGAAGGAAATCGCCGCTGCGGGGTTCGATGTCGCCGGTGTGCGCGACGTCCGGATCCCGGGGAGTCACCCGCTCGTGCGCGCCGGAATTCAGGGCGTGGCGATCAAGACTTCTTCGTAGTACTCGCCCTTGCGACGCCCGGTGCGCCGGTTGACGTGGCGGAGCAGCCGGTCTTCCAGGCGAAGTCCGGCAGCGCTCAGAATCCCGTCGTAGAGCCCACGGCGGTCGTTGACGACAACCACGATCTTGCCGCCGCGCCGCAGCGCTCGGCGCGCGCGGGCGAGGACGGCGGCAATGTCGTCGCAGTAGCCCTTCACTCCGCGGCCGATCTCCTCGCGATCGCGCCGCTCCAGGCCGAGGAGCTCGTACGCGTAGGCGTGCTGCTCGTGGTAGTCGATGAGCCCGGGATACGGCGGGGACGTCAACACGAGGTCGACCGGGCCGGGCGGATCGAGGACGCGCGCGTCACCGTGGAGGACGTCGACGGGCGCCGACGAGCGAACGTCGGCAAATTCCTGCACGCGCTGAACCGCATCGCGCACGTACCGGCGGAGAAACTTGTCCGCCTCGCCGACCGGCCGGCAGACGCGTCGGTGCTTGTGGCAGAAGTACTCGCTGGTCGCCGGCTCGGCGGGAAAGTCGAGATCGTCGTGCCGGGCAAGGCGGGCCGAGCGGGCCGAGCGGGAGAGGACGATCTGCCAGAGCTCCGGATAGGCGGTGCCCCCGATCCGCTCGCGAAAGGACAGGAGCTCGGCCAGCGCGCGCGGCGCGTACCAGCTGCGGAGGTAGCGGCCGCCGCCGCGTGCCTTCCCACCGCCCTCGCGATCCGAGAGGCGCACGACGTCAGACAGCAATGCGGCAGGGTCGTAGGAACCGGTCTTCGCGCGCATCAAGAGGCAGTTGAAAGCCGAAACGTCACAACCGGCCGCCCGTGCGCCGAAGGCGTTCGCCTCGACCAGCGTGGTGCCGGAGCCGGCGAATGGATCCCACACGAGCTGGCCGGGCGAGGAGTACCGGCGGAGGAAGACTTCGGCGAGCTGAGGAACGAACTTGCCGAGGTACGGATGCAGCCTGTGGACGTGCTTCGTCCGCTCACGCTCGGGCAGCTCCTGCTCGGACCAGGAGAGCTCGAGGTCGATCTCCTCGTAGAGGGCGGCCTGCGTGCGCATCGGCGCGAACTTCGCCACGCTTCGCGCTTGCCCTTCTCGCCGCTATCATCCCGCGCGATGTCAGCGCCCGTCGACGTGCTTCGCCAGGTTCCGCTCTTCGCCGATCTCGACGAGGAGGATCTGGCCGGCCTCGCGAACCAGATGAAGGAGCGCCGGTACACGGAGGGGAGCCCGATGACGAGCGAAGGCAGCGGAGGCGCGGGGTTCTTCGTCATCACCGAGGGGAGCGCAACGGTCAGCGTCGGCGGCGACGCGAGAGCGACGCTTGGATCGGGCGACTACTTCGGCGAGATCGCACTCATCGACGAGGGAACCCGCTCGGCGACGATCATGGCCGCGACCGATGTGACCGCATACGGCATGACCTCCTGGGAGTTCAAGCCGTTCGTCGAGGATCACCCGCAGGTGGCGTGGGCGCTCTTGAAGACGCTCGCCCAGCGTCTGCGCGCCGCGCAAGCGCAGGACTAGCAAAGGGGGACTCATGGGCTGGTTCGACAACCTCTGGCGCCGCCGGAAGGGAGAGACGACCGACGACCCAGCGGCGCGGGCGCCCGAGCCCGACGTGGAGGTCGCGGACGAGCTCGAAGAAGAAGCGCACAGCGCCCGCGACGAGCAGGCGATCGAGGAGCCGCGCCCGCCGGGCGGCTAGAGCCCCCGCCCCAGCCGCTCGCCCAGCTCCGCCAGGTCCGCTTCGGCGCGCCCCGGATCTCCGCTGAGTGCCACGACTTTCGCCTGCGGGATCTCGGCTTCGACGCGGCCGCCGAAGACCACGCAGCGGACTCCCGCTTCGGCCGCGAGCTTCACGACGAGCCCGGTGACCTTGCCCTCGCTGGAGGTCTCGTCCACCGTTCCCTCGCCGGTGGCGACGAGCGACGCACCCTCGAGCCGCTCGCGCAGGCCGATGATCTCTGCGACGAGCTCTGCACCGGGCACGAGCCTGGCGCCGAGTGAGGCCAATGCCGCGCCGAGGCCGCCGGCCGCGCCCGCACCGGGGATCTCCGCGTAGGGAGCGAGAGTCACATCGGCGGCCAGCCGCCGTTCGAGCTCCTCGACCTGATCGGGCGAAGCGCCCTTCTGTGGCCCGAACGCACGCGCGGCACCTCGCGGGCCGAGCAGCGGGTTCGCGACATCGCACGCCACCACGGTGTCGACGGCGAGGTCTTCCAGAACCTCGCGAAGCCCGGCGCCGCCGTCGACAGTCCCGCTGTCACCGAGCCCGACGACGAGCCCGGCGGCCCCTGCGTCCAACGCGGCCACGACGAGTTCCCCGAGGCCCCGGCTGGACGCGCGCATGGGGTCGAGCTCCTGCGTTTCCAGGCGCGCGAGGCCGATCGCCTCCGCGGCCTCGACGACCGCGCGTCCGTCCGGAAGCAGGACGAGGCGCGCCTGAACCGACCGTCCGAACGGATCCGAGACCAAAACGGAAAGCCACTCCCCGCCCAGAGCTGCGCGCAGAGCCGCTGCGGTTCCTTCGCCCCCGTCGGCCATCGGCGCCTCATCCGCATGGAGACCGGCCCGCGCGAGCCCGGAGGCGAGAGCCCGCGCAGCCGCCGAGGCGCTCAAGACGCCCTTGAGCGGGCCGGGGCACACGAGGGCTCTGGCGCGGTCCGGAATGTCGCCTACCTTTGCCCCGTGGCCTCGAACGACCTCGGCCTCCTGACGGTGACAGCCCTGGGCATCGGGCTTCCGATCGCGCTTGCCCTGCTCCTCCCCCACCAACACCTCGACTCCGCGGTCGTGCTCTCGATCCCCTGCGGGCTCGTCGCGGCCACCGCCAGCGCCGCGCTCGCCGCGCGTGACCGCCGCCGCAGCGGTAAGCCGGTGAACGGCGGCGTGCTGGTCGCGTACGCCGCGCTTGTCGTCCTCGGCGCCGGAGTCCTCGTGCTCACCGTCGCCGCGATCGCCTTCTACCGGACGCCGCTGACCTTCTAGGCGATCCGCTCGACCCGTCCGTCCTCTTCGACCTCGACGTCGGTCACCTCGGGCATCCGCCGCAGCATCGCGAAGGAGAAGCCTTCGCGCGCGAGATAGAAGAGGCCGAGGCCCACGCCGACCGACGCCTCGATCGCCTGCAGCCCGACCCCGAACGCGAACCCGTGCGCGTACGAGACGCCGTAGGAGAGGAGGGCGAACGCGATCGCCGCCTGCAGCAGGCCGACGTTGCCGGGCCAGAACGGGAAGAGGATGACGACGTTCATGAGCAGGAGAACGAGCGCCGCCGCGTGGACTCCTGCGTGGATGTCGAAGGCGAGCAACGCGGCCCACACCGCGAAGAGCTGCGCCGTCCAGCCGAGGAGCTGGAAGCAGAGCGCCCACACGGCCGGCGCCGGGCGGCGCAGGACAGTCAGCCCCGCGCGCGCCATCGCGATCAGGCGGCGGACGTATCCCGAGCCCTCGGGCGCCTCCTGGGCCGGTCGGGGATGGCGCCTGGCGAGGAGAAAGGCAGCGATCAGCAGGCCCAGCCCGACGCCGATCACGACGGCGAGCGCCGGCTTCGCCCATTCCGGGATGCGTGAGGTGTAGAGGACGTAGACGACGAGCCCTGTCGCGGCGACGACGTCGAAGAGGCGATGCGCGAAGACGGTCCCGACGATCGTCGCCCAGGTTCCCGGGCGCCGGCGCAGGTGCCGGGTGAGCACGGCGACGCGCGCGAGCTCGCCTACCCGCCCCGGCAGCGCGACGTTGCCGAGCATGCCCACGCAGAACGCCGAGAAGACGACGCGCCACGACGGCCACGGCTTCGGGATCGCCTGGAGGATGACGACGCGCCAGGCCGAGGAGCGCACCACGACCGAAATGAGGTTCAGGCCGACCGCGACGGCCACCCAGCTCCACGTGACCGCTTCGAAGGCGTTGGCGAGCAGCTCCGTGTCCGGCCGGTGCCAGAGAAAGAGGCCGATCACGATTCCGGCCAGGACCCCGAGCAGGGCGAAGCGACCGCCTCGACTCTGCGGAAGGAACTTCATCAGGCGGCCGCCCGTTCGGCCGTCGCGCCGACGGCCAGCTCCTCGTAGATCTCGACGAGCCGGCGCGCGATGCGATCCCACGAGTAGCCCTCCGCAATTTTCCGTGCGCCTGCCCCCAGGGCCGCGCGGCGCGGCTCGTCGCGGAGGAGCCCGACGATCTCGCGCGCAACCGCGTCTGCGTCACCGGGCGGCACGAGCACGGCGCTCGACTCGTCCGCGACCGCGGCATACCCCTCGATGTCGGATGCAACTGCCGGGGTCGCCGTCGCGAAGGCGCGGGTGAGCACCATCCCGAAGCTCTCCCCCCCGAGGGCGGGTGCGGCGAGCAGGCTCGCAGCCTGCAGCTCGGAGGTCAGGTTCTCCTCCGACACGCCGCCGAGGAGGTCGACGCGTTCGAGAGAGAGACCCTGCCGTCGGGCGAGCCAGCGGACCGAAAGGGGGTCGGCGCCCACGACGCGAAGCCGCGCATCCGTCCTCGCGGCTACCTCGGGCCAGGCGCGCAGGAGCACCTCGAGGCCCTTGCGCCGCTCGTTGCGGCCGATGAAGACGACGTTGCCGTTTCGCCGGCCCGGGTCGAAGCGATCCGGGAGGAAGATCCCATTCGGGATCACCTCCAGAGGCCCGCCGGCGTAGGGCTCCGCCGCACGGCGGGCAGATTCCGACACGGCAATGCGGTAATCGGCACGATCGACCGCGACTCCCCACACCTTCCTCCCTAACGGATACCAGCCGAGCTTCTCCCCGGCCGCGTGGCAGGTCATGACGGTCGGACAGTCCGCTACGACGAGCGCGAAAGCCGAGAGGATCGGCGCGTACGGCTCGTGCACGTGCACGACGTCGAACCGCTCCTGCGCGAAGACCCGCCGCATACGCCACATCGCGGGGGGCGAGAGAATGATGTTCGGGAGCGAGGCGTTCGCGGGCACGATCACCGACCGCCCGACGGGAATCACGTAGTCGGGCGGTCGCGTGTGCCGGCCTTCCTTCGGGTGCAGAAGCTTTGTCAGGCGCCCAGGCGGGTCATGGCCCATGAGGATCTTGGCCTCGACTCCGAGGTCTCGAAGGGCCCGCGCCTGGTGGTCAGCGTGCTCTTGGACTCCCCCCCAGAAAGACCAGGAGTAGGGCACGACGATGCCCACCTTCATGGGGGCACCTTACCGGCAATAGACTCGTGCACATGATCAAGCGGGCAGCCAGGCTGAAGGACGTCGTCGGCTTCGGAATCGACCGCGTCGCGGCCTCGTCCGAGGAGAAAGGCGGGAGCCACGGCGGTCCCATTCTCCGGATGGAGAACCTCGACACCGACCTTCCGCTCCCGCCGGAGGCGATCGAGGTGACGCGGGCGAACCTCGACGACCCGAAGGCGAACAGCTGGCTCCCCTTCACGGGCGACCTCGATCTTCGCGCGGCCATTTCCGACTTCACCGCCGAGCGCACCGGCCATCGCTACGACCCCGAGCGCGAGATCGTCATCACGGCGGGCGGGATGGAAGGGCTCCTGAACGCCCTCCTCTGCACCGTCGATCCCGGCGACGAGGTGATCGTCACCGACCCGACCTACGCGGGAATCGTCAACCGCATCCGGCTCGCCGGCGGCACGCCGCGTTTCGTCCCGTTCCTCCCCGAAGAGCACGGCTGGCGCTTCGACCGCGGCCGGCTCGCCGACCTCGTCGGCCCGAAGACGACCGGCTTCCTGCGCATGAGCCCGTCCATGCCCTCGGGCGGCTGGCTCGACGAGGAGGACTGGCTCGCCGTGTGCGACCTCTGCCGGGAGCGCGACCTCTTCCTCGTCTACGACGCCGCGATGGAGCGCCTCCTCTTCGACGGCCGCGCCCTCATCCATCCGTTGCGCTTGGACGGGATGGCCGAGCGCACCGTCGTGGTCGGCTCGCTCTCGAAGGAGCACCGGATGATCGGCTGGCGCGTCGGCTGGGTGGCCGGCCCGCCGGACACCGTCACCGACGCGGGCTGGGCGCACGTCTACAACACGACGATGCCGGTGGCGATCTCGCGCTTCGCCGCCACCGCAGTCCTGCGCGGAGACCAGGGCCACGTCGCCGAGTGCGTCGCCGAGCTCGAGCGCCGCCGCAACACGATGCTCTCCGGCCTCCCCGGCTGGCCCTTCGTCAGCCCGGCCGGCGGCTGGTCGCTCCTCCTCGACGTGGCCTCGCTCGGCTTCGAGCCCGCGGAGGCGTCCCGCATCCTCCTCGAGGAAGCGCGGATCGCCGCCACCGCGATGACCGGCTGGGGCGACGAGGTCGCCGCGCGCTACGTGCGATTCGTCTTCAGCGCCGAGCCGGTCGAGCGGCTGGAGACGATTCCCGACCGGATGGCGGGGACCAAGCTGGCGGAGGCCGTTGCGGGTCGAGTCTGAGACCGAGGTCAAGGCCGTCGTCGCGGAGATCGCCCGCGGCGGCCTCGCCGAGCTGCACACGCACCTCGGCGGCTCGGTCGATCCCGCGGTCATGTGGTCGCTCGCGCACGAGCAGGGGATCACGCTGCCCGTCAAGGACTACTGGGACTTCGTCGACCTCGTCACCGTCGACCCGCGCGGGGTCGAAGGGCTCCCCGAGCTCGACCAGATCTACAAGTGGACGGAGCTGATCCAGTCGAGCCCGCTCGCGGTCGAGCGCTCGGTGCACGGCGCGATCGGAGGCGCCTACATCTCTCAGAACATCACGACCTTCGAGCTCCGCTTCAACCCGATGAAGCGAAACCGCGGCGGCGAGCGCGACCTCGACCACATCATCATGGCCGCGGTGCGCGGGCTCGACCGCGCCGGGCTCGAGTACCCGCGCGTGCGCGCCGGCCTTATCCTGATGATGGACCGGACGTTCACGCGCGAGCAGAACGAGGTGATCGTCGAGAAGGCTGCTCGCTACGCCGAGCGCGGGATCGTCGGGATCGACATCGCCGGGCCGCGGCCGAACGGCGGCCGCTATCGGTATCGCGACCTCGCGCCGCTCGTCGACGAGGCGCGTTCAGCGGGCCTCGGCGTGACCATTCACGTCGGCGAGGAGGGCGGCGCACACGGGATCGAGGAGGTCGGCGAGGTCGTCGAGACCCTCCGCCCCACCCGCATCGGCCACGGCATCCTCGCCGCTCAGGACGAGGAGATCATGCGGACGCTCGTCGACACCGGCACCGTCCTCGAGATCTGCCCGACCTCGAACCTGCTCACTCGTGCGCTCGCCGGCGAGGACGCGCTCCGGGAGACGATCAGGACGTTCGCCGAGCGCGGCGTGGCCTTCACGATCGCGACGGACGGGCCGGAGATGATGCGGACACACCTACGCGATGAGCTCGAATTACTCCTGAGCGTAGGTGCCTTGTCGGAGGCGGATCTCGCTGCAGTGAACGCGCGCGGGCACGATGCGTCGTTCATACGCCCAAAGGCGTAGCGCGGAAAGATCGCCCGCGCGACCAATAGCGAGGCCGCCCCTACCGCGACAACATGCCGCCGATGATCACTCTCGGCGAAGACATCCGCTTCACTCCGCGTCAACGACAGGTGATCCAGCTGATCGCTGAGGGTTGCTCGAACGTCGAGATTGCCGAACGGCTCGGCGTGTCACCTCGAACGGCGAAGGCGCACTCGGACATCCTGCGCTCGAAGCTACGGGTCAGCCGGCGACGGCAGATCCCGCTCGCGTTCCGAGATGCGACCGGCGAGAACCCTCTCGAAGGCCTCGAGCCGGCGGCGGGCCTGCGCGACGACTCCCGCACGCCCGACTGACCACTCGGGGGTAACGGCCCGGCGCCCGCGGCCCGCCGTGGGCGCCGGAATCTCCGTGGTTGGAATCCTCCTGCAAATCGCGCTAACCTCGTGAGCCGTCGGCGCGAAGCCGCGGCTGCGATGGAGGCGCTTCGGGAGTCGTATCCACCTCTCTTCCGCCGCCACGCCCGGCGTCCTCGCCTCACGCGCCTACTCGACGAGAGCACGGCGCAGACAATCGTTGTCACAGCTCCTGCCGGGTATGGCAAGACGACCTTGGCCGCCGAATGGGTGCAGGGTCGCGACGACGTCGTCTGGTACCGATCCACCTCGGGATCCGCGGACGTCGCGGCGTTCTCGGCGGGTCTCGCCGACGTGATCACCCCTCTCGTCCCCGGCGTCGGAGACCGCCTGAAGCAGCGCCTTCGCGTCGCCGACACTCCTGAGCGTGCCGCACGACCGCTGGCGGAGATCTTCTCGGAGGATCTCGACGGCTGGCCGCCAGACGCTCTCCTCATCATCGACGACTACCACCTGGTGGTGGATTCGGACCCCGTCGAGGAGTTCATGGATTGGCTCCTGACGCTGACACCGGCGCTACGGGTGCTCGTGACTGCGCGTCGGCGACCCAAGTGGGCTTCCGCGCGGCGCATCCTCTACGGGGAGATCTTCGAGCTCGATCGCGGACAGCTCGCCATGACGACCCAAGAGGCGGCCCTCGTCCTGGACGGCCGCTCCACGGAGGAGGTGCAGGCGCTCGTCCAGCAGGCGGAGGGCTGGCCGGCTCTCATCGGCCTCGCCGCTCTTTCGGCAACCCATGAACTCCCCACGGAACGCGTCTCCGAGGCCCTGTATCGCTACTTCGCCGAGGAGGTCGTGCGTGGACTCACTGAGGAGGAGGCGCTGTTCGTGATGCGCGCTTCGGTACTGCCGAGTGTCGACGAGCGAACCGCGCGCCGGGTTCTCCATGTACCCCGTGCATCGCGACTCCTTGAACGTCTTATGGAAGAAGGACTCCTTCACCAAGTCGGCTCGTCGAGACTTGAGTTTCACCCACTACTGCGCACCTTTCTCCGCCAACAACTCCGCGAGGAGCAGCCGGAGACATGGCGTCAGCTCTGCGACCAGGCCGTGGCGGACGCCAGAGATCGAAGCAGATGGGAGGACGCCTTCGACATAGCCGTCTACGCGGAAGACCTCACGGTCGCGGCGGAGATCACCGTCCAGGCCGCCCCCGAATT
>Ga0111539_10000578_pt1 | contig 47114 bp, 32 predicted proteins | sample RhiMethybrSRZTD1_FD_79667 | JGI IMG/M metagenome (GOLD analysis project Ga0111539, IMG submission 79667) | Populus rhizosphere microbial communities from Tennessee, USA - Rhizosphere MetaG P. TD hybrid SRZTD1 (version 2) (version 2) | ecosystem: Host-associated > Plants > Roots > Rhizosphere >... | reverse complement strand
ATGACGGCGAACAAGGGGATCGGGTTCATGGCACGCTCGATTGGCAACGGAGCAAGACGCGATCGCAGGCAGCGATCGCCGACGCGAAGTCTAGCCGGTAGGTCACTTCGCGAGCGCGTCGCGCAGCAGCCGTTCGCCGCCGTTGTTCCACAGCAGCTCGAGTCCCTTGCGCCACGCGGCGAGATCGCCGGCTGCGCCGTCGGCAACGCCGGTGAACAGCTCCTTCAGCTCGGGCGCGGTCCGCCAGCGCGCGCCGATGCGCGCCGGCAAGCCATGCAACGCCGGGAAGCTCGCGGCGAGGTCGGCGACGTCGCGCCAACAATCGTCGAAGGTCGCGCGGGACGCGGCGAGATCGCGAAAATGATCGGCCGCGCGTTCGTTGCCGAGCAGCCGGAAGCCGATCGCGACCGTCCCGCGATGCAAAGGACCGGCGCTGCCGTCCTCGGCCAACATGTCGAAGGCCACCTTCGCCGCGCGCGAATCGCCGAGCAATACACAGGCGAAGGCGCTGCAGATCACGGGCAGGCAACCGCGGTACTCACGGTTCACCACGGTGGATGCCAGTATCATGCCGAACAGGGCTGGAACCGACGTCGTCGGGTTGTCGAGCACCGGGGCCCTCGATGGCGCGGGTCGATCGCCCTGGACACCGGGTTCGAGAGCCGCGGCAGCGGTCGAGACGCCCTCGCGCAACAGCGCCGGCACACGAGGATCGGCGGTCGCGAGTTGCGACCCAATGGCTGCGAGCACGGTCGTCACCACTTCGCCGAGATTCGACGTCACCGCGACCCCGTCGAACGCGCGCGTCATCTCGCCGAGACCATCCTTCGCCCAAGCGATTGCGAAGTGATGCTGCTGCGCGGTGAACGCGATCTCCTCGTCGAGCAACGCGCCGTCGGCAGCGATGCGCACCGTGGTCTCGCCGAACCGGAGCGCCAACGTCTCGCCGTCCCGCTGCACGGAGCTCGCGCGTACGATCACTTGCCGGGCCGTGGCCGGGTGCAGCGAACAATCGAGCAAGCTGGTCCCGCGCGTATGGAACTTGGCGCCCCACCGGAACTCGAACTCTCCCGATTCCGCCAGCTGCGACGCCAAACGGAGCTCCATCGGCATCGGGACGCCGGTGCGCCACACGGCGCAGGCCTCGCCACACCGGAACAGGCACCCGAGCCCGCACATGCCGAACACCGTGCGTGTCGCCGGGGCCTCCCGGAACTGCAGGCGCTCGACATCCAGCAGGAACCCGTCTCGGCCCACCTGCACCGACGCCACTCCCGGCAGATAGCGCAGGCTCTCGCCCATCGGCACAGGCTCCGTGAGGGTGCAGGTGACACGTAGAGTGTCGCCGCGCTCGACCCGAACGACCAGACCGCGCAGGGCTCGCTGCACCTGCTCGACGTCGCGCGGCGACACGGCATCGAGCGCCGGCGCGCCGGGCCGCGGCTTCACCTTGACCACCAGCGGATCGAGCGATGCCGGCGCCTCGTCGTCGACGGCGACGTCGACGTGCAGATAGAGGCCAGTCGCCTCGAGTCCGTAGCGCAGCGCTCCGACCGCTTCGCGCGTCGCCAGCGTGTCGCGTACGAAGCCAACGCTGCTCAGCACCGCGGCCGCCGCGGTCTCGTCCTCGCCGTCGAGCTTCACGCTGCGCATGCGCACCTCGTGACCCTCGCTCGCGACGGTGACGACGAGCGTCATGCGCTCGCCATCGGGTACGAACTCGACCGCCGCACGCGCGCCGTAACGGCCGCGTTCGCGATACGCGTCGCGCACGATGCGCTGCATGCGTTCGGCGGCGCGATCGTCCATCGTCGGGAACTCCCCGTCGATCCAGGCTCGCCGCGCATCGCTGTTCGCAGCAGACTTCTCCTCGTCGGTCGCCCACATGGGGGCCTGTGGCCGCGCCGCGAACCCTTCCCGCAGCGCCGCCGCGCTCACGACCTGGTTGCCCGTGCAGCGCACCTCGCCGCTGCGGAAGCGCGGGCCGGCGTGCAAGTCGACGCGCAGGACCCCGTCGGCGAGCTTGCCCGTCGCCTCGGCCTGCGCGTAACCGCCGCGCCGGTGCAGTTCGCGCACGCGATCGGCGACGAGCGCGGCGGTTTCGGCGTCGAGCGAACGCTGCACCGCGGTCAACGTCGTCGCGTCGTTGAGCAGCGCGACCGCGACGTCGTCGCGCGAGAACGCCGCGAGCCCGGCGACCTCCATCTTGCGCAGTGTGACCAGCGCCTCGCCGACACCTTGCGCCGGCACGATCGTGGCCGTGAGCAGGCCAAGCACCAACGACAGGCTCGTCACGCGCACGCGTCGAAGTCGGTCCTTCATGGAATCCAGCTTCGCGCGCGCGGGGCCGCTTGTCACGAGCCACCTCTTGGTAGCAGCGCGGCGGGGCCGGGGCCCACCGCACGGACTCACTTCGCCTTCGCTTCGTCGAGCAACTTCTTCCACTCCGGCAGCGCGCGTTCGAACTGCTTGTCGCCGCTATGGCGCTTCTCGAGCACGTCGTAGCAGCGCTGCGCCAGCTTCGCATCCTTCTGCTTCGCGGCGTGATTCAGGACCGCGAACCAGAATTGGCTGCTGATCTGGTCGCTCGGCGTCTTGCCGGCGGCCAGGATCCCGGCGAGTGCCTCGCCGGTCTTCTCGGGCCCTTCCTTCTGGGCCTTGGCCATGATCGCGCCGATCTCGGCGTCGACCAGCTTCTGGGCGACGAACTTCTTGTCGGCCTCCGACAGCGTGAGCTTGTCGGCGCGCGCCTGGATCTCGTCGGCCTTGACCAGGTCGAGTTGCAGTTCGACGAGGAACAGGTCCCTCTGCTGGGTGGCAGAGGCCTTGTCGCCCTTGGCGCGCAGCGCGACGAGTTGACTCGTCTGCGCCTGGGTCTCGGCCATCGCCTTGACCGAGCGGCCCGGCCTGGTCAGCACGTTGCCTTCGGTGTCCATGAAGCAGATCGACGGGAAAGCGCGGAAGCCCTTGTCCTGCAGCAGCGTCGGATACGGCTCGTCGGCGACGTGCGACGTGTTGTGCACGAACAGGACGACGGATGCGGCGAACTTCGGGAACTCAGGGTCGGAGAACGCACCGTTCTCCAGCGTTTCGCACGGGCCTCAATGCGCGTAGCTGCGCGTGAAGTAGGTGAACAGCAGTTTGTTCTCCTGCTTCGCCTTCGCGCGCGCCTTGTCGTAGTCGGTGAGCCACGCTGCCTTCGTGAACACCGGCTTCGCGAGCTTCTCGGTGCGCAGCTTGGTCAGCTCTTCCTGGGTCGGTTCGGAACGGTTCTGTGCCGGCAGCAGCGCGCCCAGGAGCGCTGCGAGCGGCAGGAGCTTGAGAAGGTTCATGATGGTCCGCGCATCGTGCGCGATCGACGGGCCCGGCGCAACGCGCCGCCCCTGGCGTTGCAGATTAGGGCGTCTGCATCGTGCGGTCGTCGCGTCGGTGGGCGAGGAACGCAGCGCGGAACGAACGGCCGAACGGAACCGGGCGGCGGCGCGTGTCGTGGCGGCTCGGGTAGGCGCCGCGGTCGGGTCGCGGCGCGCCACGCCGACTCAGCTCGCTGCGGGCAGCGGCGGAACGCGGGGACGGCGCGCGCGGCGAACGGCGATCGCGATCGCGGCGATCGCGAACAGCGGCCACACGGTGAGCGTCATCGCGAGCGCACGCAGCAGCACGGACCAGCCGGAGGTCAACGAGGCGAGGAAGTCCGGCGCGTCGACGGTCGCGCGCTCGGTGCGCGGGGCCGACAGCGTGACCGTGAGCGTGCTCAGGGCGACCTGGTCGCCGAGCGCGCGCAGTTTCGACTCCATCGCTTCGATCTCCGCGCGCACGAGCCCGAGCTCGCGCTCGACGTGCATCACTTCGGCGACGTTCGCGGCGCGCGCGACGAGCTCGAGGTAGCGGTTCTCCATCTGGCGTTTTGCGCGAACGCGCGCCTCGACGTCGATCCACTGCGTGGTCACGTCGTCCGCGGTGACGTGCGCCGCCTCGACCTCGCCGAGGCGTTCGACCGCCGCGACGAGTTCCTCGAACGCCGCCGCCGGCACGCGCACGCGCAGCGTGCGCTGCACGGTGCGGCTGGTCTCTGCAGCGCGGTCCTCCGCGACGTAGCCGCCGGCGCGTTTCGTCGCGTCGAGCAGGGCGGTGCGCGCGGCTCCGAGATCGGCGACGGCGAGCTGCATCTCGCCCGTGCGCACGATGCGGCGCTCCACGGCCTGCGCCGATTCGCCAGTGTCCTCGGTCGCATTCGCGGTGCCGCCCGCGCTCGCAGTCTGCGTGCTCGCGGGCGGCGCGCCGCCTCGTTCGCACGAGAGCAGCAGCAGGAACAGGATCATCGTCGTCGTCAGGTGGCGCATCGGCGCTCGATAGCCACGCGGCGCAACGCGGCAACAGCCGCACGTGGTCGCGCCGGTACCTGATACAAGAATCACGCAGCGGTGAGCATCACTGCACCGCCAGCGGCACGGCGTCGGGCGATCGGGTCCGCGGCCGTGGTCGGCTCGCGTCGCACGCATGGCGCTCGTGGGCGTTCGAACACGTCACGCTTTACAATGCAAAGTTCTGTGGTAGCTTTGCACTGCCAAGCTGATCCCACGATGACGCCGTTACCTCCTGCCGTCCCGTCCGAAGCCGTTCCCGCGCATGCCGCGCCGTTCGCCATCGCCGAGCTCCGCACCTGCCTCGTGCGCCCGCAGCGCATGCTCGACGTCGTGCTGGTCGAGCGCGGCCGGCTCGTCGCGAGCGTGCTGCAACCCGCCAGCGCGATCGCGCTGGCCGCGGCGCTGCTCGTGTGCGCCGTCGCGTTCGCGGTGCCGTTCGGTCTGGTCGAGGGTGTGCGTCGTGGCGGCCATGTCGCGATGTTGTTCCTCGGCTCGGTGCTGTTGTGCTTCCCGTCGCTGCAGGTGTTCGGCAGCTACCTCGGCGTGCGCCTGTCGATCGCGCAGAACCTCGCGATCGCGCTGCTGATTCCGTCGGCGGCGGCGCTGTTCACGTTCGGCTTCTTCCCGATCCACTGGTTCCTGCTGTACACGATGTCGGCCGACGCGTCGCTGACGACCAGCGGCGTGCGCATCGCGCTGCTCGCGGTGTCGCTGCTGCTCGGGCTGTCGCACTGCAACCGTTGCCTGTTCCTCGACCCGAACCTGAAGGCGTTCCGGTCGAGCTGGCCGCTGTGGATCGCGTGGCAGGCGTTGCTGCTGTTCATCACGTGGCGCATGGCGCGCGCCCTGGACATGCTCACATGACGCGGTCGCTGGTGACCTTGGTCGCTTCGGCGGCGCTGTATGGCTTCAGCATCGGCGCGAGCCACAGCTGGCTCTACGCGACGCGCAACCTGCTGAAGTTCCCGCTGCTGATCCTGGTGACGGCGGCCGTGTGCGCGGTCTCCTACTTCGTGCTGGCGCGGTTCCTCGGCGCGCCGCTCGGTTTCGTCAGCGTGCAGCGCCTCGTGCTCGCGGTGTTTCGCGACACGGTCGTGCTGCTCGCGAGCTTGTCGCCCGTGGTGTTCTGGCTCGCGTGCACGATGCAGCGCCCGGTCGGCCGCGAACTGCACGACTACCCGTTGTTCCAGGGCCTCAACGTCGTCGCGATCGCGGTGAGCGGCTGCCTCGCGGTGCGCGTGCAGGCGCGGCGGCTGCTCGGGGAACGTGGCCTCGGCGCCGCGAGCCGCGGGCCGCTGCTCGGCAGCTGGATGGTCGTGTCGCTCGCGGTCGGCGGCCAGACGGCGTGGTATCTGCGGCCGTTCTTCGGGGCGACGCCGCTCGGCGCCGTTGCGCCGCCGTTCTGCGATGGCGCGAAGCCGGACTTCCGCGGCGCGCGCAGCTTCTACGAAGCATGCTGGTATCTCGTCGTGCCGCCGGAAGGGTGGCGCTGACCGGATCGAGCACGCGTACGGCAGTAGGTCCTACCTCCACGCGACGAGGTTGTCGGTCGTCTCGTCCGCTGCAGTATGGCTGCGAACGCCGCGGAACCGATCGCCGGCTCGATCAGGATCCGCCGCCGGCCGGAATCGGGGTTGGCGTCGAGAACGGTGCAGCCGGCCTCGGGCACCTCGGTGACCGCGGGGCCGACCAACACGTCGCGCCGATACGGCTCGACCGCCGACGAACCGGCCCGCCGGCCGTAGACGTCGACCAGGCGGCCGAAGTGCACGGCCGCCCCGCCGGCTGCCTGGATCGCCGGAGCGGCGGTTGTTTGGGTCGCAGCGGCTCCGCCGAGGGCCACGACGCACGCCAACACGCAGAGCGCTCTCGCCGTTTCTGCCATGGCGGCGATAGCCAGCGACGCTGCACCGGTAACTGTGGCAGCGCACGTGAGCGCGACCGAGGAGATGCGACCCAGAGATGGGCCTTGACCAAAGTGCCGGATGGGAGATCGTGCCGCGGTCGGTTCCGGGTGGTCCGGAGCGCGATGATCGCCGTTCCGTCGCACTGCACCAACAGGAGAACTCTATGCGTTCGATTCCGTCCGCGTTCTTGTCCGTGTTGATCGCCGTCCCTGCCTTCGCTCAGGACAAGGTCACGCTGCGCTTGAAGTTCGTCCCCGGCCACGTCGTGCACACGCTGCAGGCTCAGGACATGACCATGAACATGGAAATGGGCGGGCAGAAGATGAACCAGGCGATGAGCATCCAGATGTGGACCGAAGCGAAGGTCTCCGATGTGAAGGACGGGGTCGCCGCGATCGAGCACACGTACAAGCGCCTGAAGGCGAAGTCCGACACGCCCAAGATCGACTACGACAGCGACGTCGAGGGCTCGAAGGCGGGCATGCTCGCGTCGATGAGCAAGCTGGTCGGGCAGAAGGTCACCGTGAAGGTGGACGAAAACAGCAACCTGAAGGACGTCTCGATGCCTGAGGATCTCGCCGACGACCTCGAACGCGCCGGCGTGAGGCTGAAGGACGGCTTCGAGCAGAGCGCCATGGCGTTCCCCGCGGGTCCGATCGCGATCGGCGAGACGTGGACGACGACGCGCGACATGGCGATGGGCCAGATGGGCACGATGAAGACCAAGGTCACCAACAAGCTGGTGGAGGTGAAGGACAACGTCGCCACGATCGAGCAGAAGATGGAGATGGACGAAGCAGGGAGCAAGATGATGCCCGGCATGAAGGTGCAGCTCACCAAGGCCACCGGGCTCGCGAAGGTCGACCTGCGCAGCGGCATTCCCGTCGACCTGGCGACGGACATGGCGATGAAGATTGGCGACGCGACGACGATGTCGACCCGTTCGACGACGAAGCAGATCGAGCCGCCGGCGCCGAAGACCGAGCAGCCGAAGACGGACGCACCGAAGACCGGCGGCAAGTAGCTCGGCCCAGCGGGCGGCGCCCGCGCGTCTGCGCTTGACCGCGTCATGGTCGCCGCGTAGCAATGGCTGCCCGCCCGCCGCGCCAGGGCCCCGCGATGCGCGTGAGGGAAAGCAACCGAGAGCACTCCATGGATTCATCGCGCATCATGCAGGTGGGAATGTCGTTCTGGTCGGCGAAGACGCTGCTGTCTGCGGTCGAGCTCGGCGTGTTCACGCGGCTCGGCAAGGGACCGATGACCGCCGAGCAGCTCGGCAAAGCGCTCGACCTGGCGCCGCGCGGCTGGTTCGACTTCTTCGACGGCCTGGTTGCGCTCGGTTTCCTCGAGCGCGACGGCAACGGCGCGCAGGCGCGTTACCGCAACGGCGCCGAGGCGGCGGCCTTGCTCGACCGCAACCAGCCGACCTACATGGGTGGGTTCCTCGAGATGTGCTCGGTGCGTCTCTACCGCTTCTGGGGCGACCTCACCGAGGGGCTGCGCACCGGCAAGCCGCAGAACGAGATCAAACACACCGGCAAGGCGATGTTCGCCGAGCTGTACAGCCAGCCCGAGCGGCTCGAGCAGTTCATGCAGGCGATGGCCGGCATCTCGGCCGCCAACTTCCAGGCGTTCGCGGCCAAGTTCGACTTCTCGCGCTACAAGACCATGGCCGACGTCGGCGGCGCCACCGGACAGCTGTCGATCCTCTGCGCGCAGCGGCACAAGCACCTGCGGTGCACGAGCTACGACCTCCCGATGGTCGAGCCGATCGCGCGCCGGACCATCGAGCGCGCCGGCGTCGCCGATCGCGTCAAGGCCGCGTCACTCGACTTCTTCGCGCAGCCGATCCCCGCGGCGGACGTCGTGACGATGGGGATGATCCTGCACGACTGGAACCTCGAGAAGAAGCGGGGGCTGATCCGCGCCGCCTACAAAGCACTGCCGGCCGGCGGCGCGCTGGTCGCGATCGAGAACCTCATCGACGACGAGCGGCGCAAGAACGTCTTCGGCCTGATGATGTCGCTCAACATGCTGATCGAGTTCGGCGAGGCGTTCGACTTCACCGGCGCGGACTTCGGTGGCTGGTGCAAGGAGGCGGGCTTCCAACGCACCGAGGTGCTGCCGCTGCAGGGTCCGGCCAGCGCGGCGATCGCCTACAAGTGAGCTGGAGCCGCGCCAGGTTGGCGAGCTGGTTGCGGAAGCGCAGGCCGTTCACTCCACGCGCAGCAGGTAGTCGTAGCCCTCGCCCTGCAGCTCGCGCAGCGAGAACGCCGCGCGGTCGCCGCCCGGCGTGAGGTAGAGCGCGGCGTTGCGCACGGTCGAGAAGTCGAGCTGCGGCAGGGTCGCGAACAGATGGCGCCACGTCGCGCGCGTGCGCCACTCGTCTTCGGGCAGATCGCAGCGTGCGCCGACCACCTGCGCGCTGGCGCCGCCCGCGGCCAGCAGGAACAGCGCCGACACGAGCACGTGGTCCATGCGCGCGCCGCTGGCGTCCGGCACCCACGGCTCGGCGGTGTCGTCCTCGATGCCGCGCACCCAGTCCGCATATTCGCCGGCGCCGTTCGGCACGAAGTCCCAGAACCCCAGCGCCACGCGGTCGACGGCCGCGAGCAGGTGGTTCGCGACGCGGCCCCAGAGCACACGTTGGTCGGCGAAGCGCAGGTCGCGCGTGTGCTCGCGCACCGCGCTCGCGACCTGCGCGCGCCACGGATCGTGTGGTGGCGACAACACCGCGACCTGCAGGGCGAAGAAGACGCCGCTCATGGTCAACCTCCGAATCCGCCGCTCGAACGGCCCCAGGAACCGCCGCTGCCGGGCGCCGTGTGCGTCTCGTTCGTCTGTCCGACGCGCGAGCCGACGTCGAACAGCGTCCTGCGCCGGAGCGGCGAGTAGACCCCGCCGAGCAACGACGTCGGCGGTTGCTGTGGCGTGATCGGCGACGGCCGGCTCGACCACGCGTAGTGGTTCCAGAACCACCAGTGGTACGCGGGGCTGCCGTGCCAGTAGTAGCGCGGCGGGGCAGGCGTCGGGTCCGACACCGTCGCGGGCCGCGGCGGCTCGGGCTTCACGTCGCCGAGGCTCAGCAGCTTGATCTCGATGCCCGCCGCGCGCCACGCGACGAAGCGTTCGTTGAGGTCGTCGAGCTCGTGCTCGACGCCCGCGGGCACGACGTAGAGCACGCGTTCGACGCCGCGCTCGCGCAGGAACGGCGCGTCGGGCAGACGCGCGACGTAGCGGTTGTCGAAGCGGTCGGGCTCGTCCTGATACGGGGCGAGCCGGTTGCGGTCGAGCACGAACGCGGCTGGGGCGCCGCGGCGCCGGTCGTCCGGCGCGAAGCGCGGCCGGTAGTGCACGACGGCGGCGAGCGTGAGGTGCGCGGGCACGACGCCGCGCGGGTGCGGCCAGTTGTCGAACACGAACACCGCGTCGGCGAACGGCTGCATGCCCGCGGCGAACGCGACGCTGGCAGGGCCGGGCAGGTCGATCACGAGCGCCCAGCGCGCTGGCTGCTCCGCATACTCGAACAGCTCGCGGATCGCCTCACCCTGCGCGAACGCCGCGACCATCGCCGCGGAGCGCACCATCGTGAAGCTGCGCACGAACGGCGACTCGCCGGCGCTCGCGACGGACTGGAACAGCGTGGGGACATACGCGGGGCCGAGCGCGGCGTCGTGCGGCGCCATGCCCGCGGCGAGGCTGCCGAGCGTCTCGCGGTCGAGCGGGTAGCCCGTGCACGTCGTCGCGATCGGGTCGGGCCACGCGAACGCCACCTGTTCGGCGCCCACGGCGAGGCCGCGCGCGCGCTGCACCTCGATCGAGTCGCGCGCGACTCGAACCGTGCGCCGCCGCGAGCACGTGCCGCCGGCGACGACACCCGCGACGATCACGGCGCCGCCGACCACGATCAGCGCCTTGAGCGCGGTGCGGCGCGACTCGTCGTGGGTGGAGCGGCCCGCGCGCGCCGGGACCTCGCGCAGGCCCTCCTGCCACCAGCGCGCGCCGAGCAGCTCGAGCTGATCGTAGCCGACCTGCAGCTCGAACCCCGGCTTGCGCGCGCCGCCCGTCACGGGTTTTCCTCCGTGCGCACGAACACCGGAGCGCAGCGTGCCGCGCCGTCGGTCGGCGCCGTCGCGGCGTGCACGCGCGCGAACACACCTGCAGGCGCACCGCCGATCACGTAGACGCCGTGGTTCACGACGTCGCCGCGCACGTCGCGCAGCGGCGCGAAGTACTGCTGCGCGACCCAGCGCCGCGCGATCACGTGCGCGAGCGTGCTTTCCCACGTCGCCTGGTCGACGTGCGCGCCGACGACGACCTCCGCTCCTTCGCAGCCGTAGTCGGACTTGAGCACCCAGAGGTCCTTCTGCTGCCACAGCTGCTCGCGTACGAGCTCGAGCCGGTGCGTGCGCGGCAGCCAGCGGCGGATGGCGGTCTGGCACGCGCGCGAGAAACGCTCGAGCTCCTCCCAGCAGAACGCGAGTGCGCGCTTGTTCTGCGTCAGCACGGCGCCGAACGGGTTCACGATCGCGGTGCGGTGGCCGACGCTCGCGGCGAGCAGCCGCAGCAGCGGTTGCACGAGCGGAGCGCGGTCGGCGCACGGTTCGTCGTCGTCGGCGACAGGCAGCCGTTCGCCGAACCAGTCGGTCTTGTAGTGGCGCACGATCACGTCGCACGGCGTGTCGAACAGCAAAGCACGGCCGTCGGCGTGCACGCCGACGTTGAACGGGGATCCGAGCACCACCGCGTGGCCCGCCGCGCCGAGCCACTCGCGATACGCGGCGACCATCGACAGGTCCTCGGTGATCTCCGTCGGGTAGAGCACGCCGACGGTCAGCGGTCCGCGGTGGCCGCAGGTGCGCGCCCACGCCTGCACCATCGCGACGAAGCGCTGCGGCAGACGCGTGTTGGGGTCCTCGAGACCGCGCGCGGCGCCCGCGACGCGGTTGCCGTAGACCGCTTCGGCCTCGCCGCACGGCGTGTCGCTGTTCAGCTCGCACACCTTCGGGCCGTCGGCGGTCCAGAACACGTCCGCGCGCGCGATGCCGTGCCAGTGGGGCGCGCTGCATTGCCACATGCCGCGTTGCCACTGCGTGAGGCCGAAGAACGCGTCGGCGAGCTCCGGGCTCGCGGCGACGATGCGCGCGAGCTCGTCGTGCACGCGTGCGATGCCCGCGGCCGCGGCGCCGAGCTCGCGGTGCTGTGCTGCCGTGAGCAGCACGGGATCGGTGCAAAAGCGCGGCGCGCCGTCGAGCCAGGGATCGGCGAGCACGCCGGTCGCCTGCAGCCGCTGGGCGAGCTTCGCGAACGTGCTCACGCGAGGCTCCGCACGAACCACGCCGCGGCGACGTAGGTCGCGCCCTCGAGCGCGCCCGCGCCGACCTCGGCTCGTTCGCCGATCGCGCGGTCGAGCTCGCCGCGCCACAGCGTGGGCCGGGCGCGCAGGATCAGGCACTGCACGACGAGCTGGCGCACGGGATACACGAGCAGTCCTTCGCCGAGCGCGATCGCGTATTCGCGCAGCGCGGGCCACGCGCCGACGAACTCGGCGTCGCTCGCGTTCGCGATCAGCAGCGCCATCGCGATCGTGACGCCGCCGTGCGAGAGCGCGGCGGCCACGTTGCCGCCGAGGATCTGCGTGCGGTCGTCGTAGTCGGTGAGCCAGCGGAACAGCCACACGAGCACGAGCAACGTGGCTTGTCCGATCGCGAACGCCGCCGCGGCGACCGCGAGATCGACGAGGTCGCTCCCCGCGCACACGTTCGCGACCAGGATGCCGATCGCGGCGACGTGGGCCGCCGCCGTCGTCGCGGCCGCGAGGTTGCCGGCGGCGACCGCGGGCCCGAGTCCGCGCAGCAGCGCGAGTCCGAGCGCGGACGCGGCGGCGATCGCCGCGAGCCCCGCGACGCCGAACACCGCCATCCAGAGCACGGTCTGCGCGGGTTCGCCCGGCACGCGACAACCGGTCGCGAGCGCACCGGCGAGCAGGAAGATGTTGAGCACGCGCGCGGCGTGCAGCAGATACGCGCCCGGGTGCGAGTCGGACGCGCGGCGTCTGCCGGCCGCGAGCGCGTCGAGCGCGAGCAGCACGAGCACCGCGGGCACCGCCCAGGCCATCGTGTCGAGCATGGTGGCGCGCACTGTGCGGAGAAGCGGTCGCGCGCGCAAGCGCATGCGCGCCGGTCTGATCACAGTGGGCTTCGCATCGTCAGGCGCGGCGCGGGATCCAGACGTCGAAGGGCCTACAACCCCGAGTGCTGCGACGCGAGTCTTGGCCTTGCGTTCAGTACGGGCCGGTCGACGCCGCGAGTGCGTTCGACATCACGGCGCCGAACGGATTGGCTGCGGGCTCGAGCACCAGCGCCTGCGTGAAGAACTGGAAGCCGGCCAGCGACGGCGTCAGGGGCAGCTGCCACGCGAGCGTGGCATTGCCGCCGCTCAGCAGCATGCTAGCCACGAACTCCGTGCTGACGCGCAGCGTGCAGCCGGGCATGCCGAGCGCGCTCAGGTCGAGGGGCAACGGCCCGCCGATCCACGTCTGGTCGGACGATCCGATCGCCAGCGCCGCGACGCCGTTGCCCGTGCCGTAGCCGAGCCGCGCGGTCCACGTCGTGCCGAGCACCGGCAAGGCCCCGTTGAGCGGCGCGAGCGACGGCACGCCGGATGCGCCGGCACAGCCTGGTCCCGAGATCGCGCAGGTCGCGAGCGGACCCGCCTCGTACTCCCACGTGTCCTGCTGTGTCGCGCCGTTGTAGCCGCCGAACATCACCACGCGACCGCGCGTGAAGTCATACGCGGTCCCGGTCGCCCAACGCCCAGCCGGCGCGTTCGGACGCGAGTCGAGTCGCCAGTTGCCGCCGTCCCACACCCAGGTCCACGGGTAAGCACTCAGCGACGCATCGATGCCGCTCCACGCAACGATCACACCACGCTGGGCATCGAACGCGCAGCCGCCGTAGCGACGCGGGGTCGTCTGCAACGCGGGTGTCAGCGGTTGCCAGGTCACGCCATCCCAGGTCCACGTGTCGTTCAACATCTGGTACACGCCGACGCCGCCGCCCGACATCACGACGCGGCCGCTCCAGTCGGCGGCGAGGAAGCTGTTCCAGCGTGCCGGCGGCCGGACGGCCGGCATGTGCAGCGTCCACGTCGAGCCGTTCCACTCCCACGTGTCGTCGAACACGGTCGTGCCGCTTCCCGTGACCCCGCCGCCGAACAGCACGCACACGCCGCGCGTCGGATCGAACGTCATGCTCGTGCCGCGGCGCGGCGACGGGCGGATCGTCGGCTGCATCTGCGTCCACGTCACACCGTCGAACTCCCAGGTCTCGTCGTTGTCGATGCCGGCGCCCGATCCGACTGCACCGCCGAACAACACGACACGACCGCGCGTCATGTCGTAGGTCATCGCATGGACGCACCGCGGCGACGGCGCGACGGCGGGCGTTCGCTGCGTCCAAACGACGCCGTCCCACTCCCAGGTGTCGGCATGGAACGTCGCCCAATCCCAACCGCCGAAGAGGACCGTGACGCCGCGGACCACGTCGTACGCCATGTCGTGGAAGCCGCGAGTCGATGGCGCCACCGGTGTGGCGCGCTGGATCCATCCTCCTTGCCCCGCAGCGATGCCGCCGAGCAGACAGACCGCGAAACCGATCCCCATGCATGGCTTCATGCTGGCCAATGCTGCAGCAGCCTTCGACGACGCGCCAGGGCCCCTGACCGAAATCGGTCGCGGTGGGACACCGGTGTGCTCGGTGCGGCTGGCACGAGACCCCTGGTCGGCACGCCGCGGCGCAGATACTGTTGCGCACTGGTTGCAGGAGTCGCGCTCCGCGCGCGAGAACACGATGTTCGATCGCTTCACAGATCGCGCCAAGGAGGCGTTGTTCTCCGCCCTCCAGGAGGCGACGTGCCGCAACCAGAGGTACATCGGCACCGAGCACATCCTGCTCGGACTCGTGCGCGAAGGCATCGGGACCGCCGCCAACGTGCTGAGGAACTTGAACGCCGACGCCGAGAGGATCCGGCGCGCGATCGACATGGTCATCAAAGCCAGTCCGTCGATGCCTACCACGGGCCTACTGCCGTTCCTCCTGCCCGCCAAGAACGCGCTCGCGTGGTCGGTCGAAGAAGCTTGCGAGTCGCGCCACAACTACATCGGCACGGAGCACCTGTTGCTCGGTCTGATCCGCGACAGCGAGGGCACCGCCGCGCTGGCCCTCACGAGCCTCGGCGTCACCCAGGACCTGGTCCGCGAGGAAGTGCTCGAGCTCCGCAGCGCCACCGAGAGCAGCGTCTCGGCGGAGAACGACCACACCGAGTCCGCCGGCCACAGCGGCGGGTTCGGCAGCGACAACCAGCCGGGCGACGACGGCGACGCTTCGAGCCGGTTGCTTCAACGCTACCGCGAATTCGTCCGGGCCAGGATCGACAGCTGCTTTCGCTCGCTCTTCGATGCGGACCACATTCCGCAGCCGACCTTCGTGGATTCGTCCAACAGGCTCGTTCGCTTCGGGATGCAGGTCGAGGGCAGCTTCCTGTGCTGGCTCGCCAAGCACACGGAACGCCAGCTCCACGAGATCGCGGACGGCGAGGACACCGAGAAGGAGCTCCCGCCAGCGGCGCATGGCAGCATCGAGGACGCGCTGCACAGCGAACGCGCAGAGGAAGTCGAGAAGTGCCTCGAGCGGCTGGCCGAGCCTCTGCGCACGGTCATCGTGCTGCGCGACTACGATGGGCTCGAGTGGAACGAGGTCGCTGCGAAGATGGGCCTGCAGACCGACTCGACGGCGCGCGAGCTGCACCGGCGGGCATTGCTCGAGTTGGCCGGACTGCTGCGGCGGCGTGGCCCCGGTCCCGAGCGGGCCTGACTCGTCCGTGACGACGCCGTCCCTGGGATCGCGAAGTGTCCGCTCGACCTCGTGACGTCCAACGGGCTTGTGTGGAGGATCGGTACTCGAGAGAACTGCGCGCCTGACCAACCGCTGGGGTCTGAGCCAGCAGCGCGGCACGCGGATTCTTTGCGACGATCCGGACCCCGCGGCATCTTGTGGATGCGCATGACGAGCCTCGACCCCGAACTGCTGCTTGCCCATGGCGACTGGTTGCGCCGGCTGGCCCGGCAGCTCGCCGGCGACCCGCACCTCGCCGACGACGTCGTGCAGGACGCGTGGGCGCAGGCGCTGGCGCAACCGCCGCGGCTCGGCTCGGCGCCGGGCGGCCTGCGCGCGTGGCTCGCGACGGTGGTGCGCAACTCGGTGCGCATGCACCACCGCAGCGCTCGCCGCCGCGCCGCGCGCGAAGCGCTCGCCGCCGCAGCGCGCGAGACCGCGGCCCCATCGGGCGCCGAACGGCTCGCGGGCCAGCAGCGCCTGCTCGCCGCGGTGCAGTCGTTGCCCGCCGCCGACCGCGACGTGATCCTGCTGCGCTACTTCGACGAACTGCCGCCGCGCGCGATCGCGCAGCGCCTCGGCACCACGAGCGCTTCGGTGCGCAGCCGCCTCAGCCGCGCACTGGCGACGCTGCGTTCGCGGCTCGCTCCCAAAGGCGACCCGCGCGCGCTGGCGTTCGCGTTGCTGCCCGTGCTCGGGCACGGCGGCCACGCGACCGCGCGCACTGTCATTCTCACGGGGTTGCTCACCACCATGGCAGCGAAACTCACGGTGTTCCTCGGCGCGCTCGGTCTCGGGCTCGCCGTCTGGCTGGCGTGGCCCGCGGCGGCGCCCCCGCCATCGAATCTGCCGCCGATCGCCGACGCACCGGCGCCCGCTGTGGCCGAAGCCGTCGCGGCGACGCCCGCGTCGACCGGCCCGGCCCCGACCAGTGCGCCCGCTGCCGAACGGCTCGCGGCCACCGGTGTCCCGGCCGGGCAGCCGGCCCCGGATCCGGCCGCGGCGCCCCCGCAGGCGCGCTTCACGGTCGTCGGCCGCTGCGTCGACGAACAAGGACGCGCCTTGCCCGGCGCGCGGCTCGTGGCGACTAACGTGCGCGATCGGCCGACCGCTCTCGCCGCCGGCGACGGCCGCGTCAGCCTCGAGATCGACTGGCCGATGGTCGTGACGGCAGCGAACCCGAGCTGGCTGATGCTCGAAGCCACCGCCGAGCGACGCATCGTGTTGACCCGCCAGCAACGCATGCCCGACGCGAGGCCCGAGACGATCGCGCTCGGCGACCTCGTGCTCGTGCCCGGCGGCGCGCTCGCGGGCCGCGTGGTCGACGCCGACGGCCAGCCGGCAGCGAGGTTGCACGTCTATCTGGTGCGCGGGGCTTTGCCCGCGAGCGCCGAGACGGAGGAACGACGGCGCGTCACCGGCTCCGGCTTCGCCGGCCTCGAGGGCGGCGGCCCGCGCTTCGCCACCACCGACGCCGCCGGCCGCTACCGCTTCGAAGGCGTGCCCGCCACCAGCGTCTCGGTCGTTGCGGCGCGCCCGGACCGGCTGCGCGCCTACACGCCGCCGGTCGAAGTCGTCGCGGGCGGCGCCGTCGAGGCGCCGCTGCTCACGCTCGCGACGGTGCCACCCGCGAACGCGATCACCGGCGTCGTGCGCGAAGCCGACGGCAAACCTCTTCCGGGCGCCGAGGTCAGCGTGTTCGGCAACCGCAAGCCGCGCAACGTGAATCCCGAGACGCGGGCGGTCACGACCGCCGCGGGCACGTTCGAGGTCGCGGTCGCCAGCGGCGCCCAATACTCGCTCGCTGTGAATCGCGCTGACGAACGCGAGCTGGTGCGCCACGACATCGCCGCCGGCAGCCGCGGCGTCGAGCTGGTGTTCGCGCCGGCGCGCCCTCTGGAGGTACTGGTCATCGGCCCCGACGGTGCGGTCGTGACGGCGCCCGTGATCACGGGCATCGACGAGCAGAACGTCGGGATCGCGCTGCGCTGGCGCGCGACGCAGGACGGCGCGCGGGTCACGACCGCGCCCGAGCATGCGTTCTCGCTGATGGTCAGCGCGCCCGGCTGCCAGACGAAATGCACCGAACGGTTCGATCCCGGGCAACTGCCGCCGCGCATCACGGTGACGCTGGCTCGCGCTGTCGCGGTCGAAGGGCGCGTGCTGGCGAACGGTGCCGCCGTCGCGGGCGCCAAGGTGCACGCGCACCGACTCGAACCCAAGGATGCGGGGCTGCGGTTCGCGGCTGGCCTGACGACGCGGCTGCCCGGCGAGACGACGGTCGCCGTGACGACCGACGCGGACGGCCGGTTCGCGCTGCCGATCCCGCATGCGGGACGCTACGTCATGCACGCCGAGAGCGCGCCGTTCGGCCGCGGCGAGAGCGCCGTGCTCGACGTTGCGCCTGATCGCGTGCCGCCTCCGGTAACGCTCGAGCTGACCGCGGCGGCCGGCATCGACGGCGTCGTGCTGGTGGCGCCCGGCGACGCGCGCGCAGGTCTCGTCGTCGGCGCGACTCGCGGCGACGGTCACGTCGAAGTCGCGGTGACCGACGCCGAGGGCGCGTTCCGGTTCACGGGCCTCGCGGCGGGATCGTGGCAGGTGCGTGTGTGCAAGCCCGAGGACCAGGAGTGGCTGCGCATGGCGCGCACCTGGCCCGAGCGGACGCGAGGTGACACGCCCGCGGCCGACGTCGAGCTGCGTCCCGGCGAGACCGCGAGCCATCGCATCGACCTCGCGGCGCTGTTCCCGGCGGCCATCGACGGCCAGCTGCGACTCGGAGGCACCGCCGTCGCGAACGCGAAGATCAGCCTGTGGTGCGACGGCGAATACCGCATGACTCGCACCGACGGCGAGGGCCGGTTCCAACTGCGCGGCCAGGCGGCGTCGACGACGCTGCATGCGTTCGTGTCGTTGCCGTCCGGCGGCGAGCTGCAGATACGGCACGCGCTGCAGCTGACGGCTGGCACCAACGCGGTGTCGCTCGACCCGCCGGTCGGCGCCGTCGACTTCACGGGGCTGTCGGCGACGCCGCCAGCCGAAGACGATCCGCGCGGCGGCTACGCGCTGGTGTGGACCAGCACGCAGTCGGGGCCGCGATTCGTCTACCGCTTCGAACCGGGGCCCGACGGAGTGCACCGCGCCGCGACGCTGCCCGCCGGTCGCGGGCAGCTGCGCCGCCGCGACAAGGCGCGCGGCACGCCGGAGGCTTGGCCGCTCGTCGCCGACGTCGAGGTCGTCGCGCGCGAGCACCGCGTCGTTACCGGGAAGTAGTGCGCGCGCCGGGGATCGGGAAGGCCCTCGCTGCCCGTCGCGATTGATCGTGAGCGGCTCGAGTGTCACGATCCTCGCCATGGCTGGCCGACCCGCTGAACCGGCATCCGCGGCGATCACGACGAAACCCGACTACGGGATCGACGCGCCGGGAGTGGTGCGCAACCTCTATCTCGCCTTCGTGGCCGGCATCGGCGTGTTCGCGACCGCGCGGTCCGGACTCTGGTCCGGCGTCGCTTTCCACGTCGACTTCGCGAACTTCGGGCTCTTTGGAGGCCTCGGCTGCGGCTTGATGGGCACGTGGATGCTCTACGACAGCATGGTGGGCAAGGTCAGGGAACGCGAACGGCTGCTCGATCTGGTCGAGCTGCGCGGGACCGACCACGTGCTCGATGTCGGTTGCGGTCGCGGACTGTTGCTGATCGGCGCCGCGAGGCGTCTCACGACCGGTCGCGCGACGGGCATCGATCTCTGGAGCAGCGTCGACCTGTCGGGCAACACGGCCGCGGCGACGCTCGAGAACGCGCGCCGCGAAAGTGTCGCCGAGCGTGTGCACGTGGAGACCGGCGACATGCGGCGCATGCCGTTCGCCGACGCGACGTTCGACGTGGTCGTCTCCAATGCAGCGATCCACAACATCAGCGATCGCGAAGGCCGCAACACGGCGATACGCGAGATCGGCCGCGTGCTGAAGGTGGGGGGCCGGCTCGTGATCAACGACATCCGTCACGTCGACCAATACGCGGCCGAGCTCACGAAGCTCGGCTTCGCGCAGGTCACGCGGCGCGGTTCGGCGGCGCTGCGGTGGTTCCTGATGCTGGTCACGTGGGGAGCCCTGCGGCCCGACATCCTGACGGCGCGCCGCTGACGCGGGTCGCGGCGCGGTCGAACGCGCTCCGCGGGTGACGGCGGCACCGGCGGTGTGCGCCGGACGGCGCGTCATGCGATGCGGACTCGCGGTCATGTTGCTCGCCCCTCGGGCTGCATAGATCGGAGCAGCGAGTTCGCGGCATCGACGCTCGGCGTCGCGCGGACTCGCCACGACCCCGATACGGAGATCGAACGATGAAGCTGCTGTTTGCGTCTTGTCTGTTCACCACGCTGACCCCTCTCGCCGCGCAGGCGCGCGACGGAGCGGCGCCGAACGCGGTCCTGCACTGGAATCGCGTCGTCGCCGAAGCCCTCGCCGCGGCCAAGATCGACCCCCTGACCGAGTCCCGTGTGCTCGCCATCGTGCAGCTCGCGGTGCACGGCGCGCTGGCCGCCGTCGACGCGGGTTCCGGGACCGGCCCCGAGACTGCTGCCTCCGCGGCTGCGGTCGCGGCCGCCGCCAGCGAAGCGGCGAGTGGACTCCTGCCCGGCCTTTCGATGCTCGACGAGGAGCTCGAACGCTCGCTGCAGGCGATCGCGGCAGGCGAGCCGAGGTCCCGCGGCATCGAGGCCGGCCGCGCCGCCGCGGCCGCGAGCCTCGCGGCGCGCGCGGGCGACGGTTCCGATCGCAAGGCGGACGTGCCGGCGGGTACCCGCCCCGGCGAGTACCAACCGACGCCGCCCGACCTCACGCCGGCGTGGATGGCGCACTGGGGCAGCGTGACGCCGTTCAGCCTGCGCTCGAGCGACCAGTTCCGGTCGCCGCCGCCGCCCGCCGTCGACAGTGCGCTCGGCAAGCGCGACGTCGAGCAGGTGTGCTGCATCGGCGGCCGCAGCAGCTCTTTGCGCGACGAGGAACACTCCCTGATCGCCCGCTTCTGGTACGAGAGCTCGCCGCAGAGCTGGAACCGCATCGCGTGCACGGTCGCGCAGTCGCGGCAGCTCGATGCACGAGAGAGCGCGCGCCTGCTGGCGCTGGTCAACGTGGCAATGGCCGACGGCTACATCGCGAGCTTCGAAGCCAAGTATCACTACGCCTACTGGCGGCCCACGACCGCGATCCGCGCGGCCGGAGCGCCGGAGTGGCTCAGCTTCCTCGATACTCCGCCAGTCCCCGACTACCCGTCGGCCCACGCCGTGCTCGGCGCCGCGGCTGCGACCGTGCTCGCGCGTTTCTTCGCGAACGACTTCGTCGCGTTCGAGACCACGAGCGGTCAGCCGTTCCCGGGCATCGAGCGCCGGTTCTGGAGCTTCTCGCAGGCTGCGCAGGAGAACGCCGCGTCGCGCGTGCTCGCCGGGCTGCACTTCCCGGTCGCCGTGAGCGCCGGCTGCCGGCTCGGCGAAGACATCGGCACCTGGGCGTTCGAGCACGCGCTGGCGCCGGTCGAGGGGCAGCGCGCGGCTGCGGCCGCGCACGCTCCGCGGCGCTGAACCGCGCTCTCCGCCGCGTGCAGTGCCGCGAAAGCGAAGTCACGCGCGCGACGGATGCCGTTGCCCGCGCCAGGCCGACGGCGCCACGCCGACGAGCCTCTTGAACGCGCGGCTGAACGCGGCCTCGGAGTCGTAGCCGACCTCGAACGCGACGCTGCCGATCTTGTCGCCGCGCGCCAGCGAGGTGGCCGCGACCTGCATGCGCCAGTTGGCCAGATACTGCATCGGCGGCTGGCCGACGAGCTTCGTGAACCGCTCGGCGAGAACCGAACGCGACAGCGCGACCTCGCGCGCCAGCGCCGGCAGCGTCCAGCCAGCGGCCGGCCGCGCATGCAGCAAGGCAAGCGCGCGGCCCACCTGCGGATCGCGCAGGCCCGCGAGCCAGCCGGTCCGGTCCGCGGGCAGCGACTCGAGGTGTCGTCGCACCGCCTCGACGAACAGCAGCTCGCTCATGCGCGCGAGCACGGACTCGCCGCCGGAGTGTCGCTCGCGCGACACCGCCAGCGCGATCTGCACGAACCGGGCCAGCCAGCCGCCGAGCGGGCCCGGACTGTCGCGCACATACAGCACACGCGGCAGCGCGCTGAGCAGCGGATTGAACGGACGCACGTCGCAACCGAGGAACCCGCACACGAGGTGCGTTCGCGCGCCGGCGGCGTCGCCGACGCGCACGGTCATGGGCAACCGGTGTCCTGGGTGTCGATACTTGCCGGGGTCGGGCCGGGCCGGCAGGCCGGGCGCGCTCGACATCACGTGCGAGTCGCCGTGCGGAAAGACGATCACGTCGCCGGCTTCGAGTTGGATCCGCTCGCCGTCCACGAGACCGCCGAAACAGGAACCTGCGGTGACGGCGTGATACGAGATCAGGTGCTGCACGCCGGGCAGCACCCCATGCGCGATGGTCGGTCCCGGCGGCTGCATCTCGGCCCACGGCGCAGCCGCCTCGAAGTCGAAGAACACCGCGCCGGTCAGGCGGACCGCGCGCAGCAGGTCGGAGAGCGTGTCGGTGCCGGCGGGATCGCCCGGCAACACCGCGGCGGTCCGAGCCGGCAGGCTCACTGGAAGATCGACGAGGTCGCGTCGATCGAGCGCAGGAACGCCACCAACTGCTCGCGCTGCGCCGCGTCCGCGACGTGGTGCACCGACCGCAGCGGCGAGGCGCCGTTGCCGTCCGCGCTGCCGTCGAGCACGGCTTCCAGCGACGCCGCCGCGCCGTGGTGCAGGTAGGGCGCGGTCGCGGCGACGCCGAGCAGCGAGGGGATGTTGAAGCCGTTGGCGCCCAGCGCATTGACCCGCTGGCCGATGTCGGTCGGGTTGGGTCGCGATTCGAGCAAGCGGCCCGCCGTGGCCGGCACGAACGTGCCGACGTCGAACAACACGGTGGGCTGCGCCAGCGTGCGCCGCAGCTCGGCGCCGCGCACCTCCTCGGTGCCGTGCCCGAGGTCCGGCGACGGCGGCGCCGTGTAGGCGACCGTCGACCGCGTCCACTTCGCTCCGCCGTGGCAGGTGGCGCAACTCGTGCCGGCGACGCCGGTGAGGCCCGGCTGGCCGAACAACTCGCGCCCCGCGGTGGTCACGAAGTCGTTGTTGCCGCGCGCGGGTGCCACCGGCGAACGCACGGCGCGGCGGATCCACTCGGCGATCGCGTCCTGCCGCGCGTCGCGGCCGGCGCTGTGAGCCGCGAGGAAGTTGGCGACCGGCGCCGGCGTGGAGGCCTGCGCGCTGCGCAGCGGCTGCGGCAGCGCGGCTTTGCTCGTCCACACGCCCGACGGCGTGCCGGGCGGGCCGGCCGTGCCGCCCGCCGGGTTCAACGCCGGGTTCAGCTCGAACACGGTGGTCTGGTCGATGCCCTGGTCGTCGATGCCGCCGAGCACGTAGACGCGGTTGTTGGACGTGCCGATCGCGAACGAGTGCCGGGCGGCCGGCAGGCTGGTGAGCGGCGTTACGGCCGCAGCGGGATCGGTCGGCGCGTTCTGCGAAGTGGTCGCGGCGAAGGCCTCGACCGTGGTCAGCGCGTTGTCCAGCGCGTCGCGGCCGCCGACCGCGAACACGTGGGTGGGGAACACGCCGCGCACGACGGCGGCGGCGCCGAGGTTGCGCCGCGGTGTGAACGCGAAGCCGAGCGTGCGCCAGATGCCCTGGCCGAGCGGATTCGGGGTGAAGCGCCGCAGCGCGCCGGTGAGCACCGGCGCCGCCTCGGAGCCCGTGTTGCCGCACACCACGTTCAGCTCGGTGGTGGGCTCGCCCACGTTGAGCGGTCCGTTGCTCGCGATGCCGAACTGCGCCACCGCGGCCGGCAGCGGCGCGACGTCGCGCCAGCGGTCGAGGGCGGGATCGTATTCCTGCACCAGGTTGACCGGCGCGCCGGCGGCCAGCGTGTCGGCGTAGCCGCCGACGGCGTAGACGCGCGGACCGGCGATGGTGTCGGCCGCACCGAGGCCGAACGAGTGTCGCACGGTGAAGCCCGTGCTGCTGCGCGCGGCGATCGTGTTGCTGCGCGGGTCGAACAGCAGCACGGCGTCGGCGGCGGCGACCAGGTTGCCCTGGCCCGGGCCGCTGCGGCCGCCGGCGATCAGGATGCGGCCGTCGCTGAGGGTTGCCATGCCGAAGTCACGGCGTCCGGCGACGAGCGCCGGCAGCGAACTGCCGGCGAGATCGTTCGTGGTCGAGAACTCGTTGCGGGCCTGCTGGTATTGCAGCACCTGCGACGAGTCCACCGTCGAGCCGCCGGCCACGCCGCCGGCGACGAACACCAGGCGGTCGTCGACGACCAGACCCGCGCCGCCCGAGACGCCGCGCGTGTTCTGCTCGAAGTCCTGGTTCTCGTCGCGCACCGCGCTCCAGTTCAGGATGCGCTGGTCGCCGCCGTTGAAGCGGTTGAACATGCCGTCGAGCGGGATCGTCTGGCGCGGCCCGGCGTCGAACGCCCAGGTGACGCCATCGGAGAGGCCGAGCGGGTGGCAGGCGCCGCAGCTGCCCCAGCTGGCGGCCGACATGCGCCCTTGCGGCCCGCGGCCGCTGAAGAACAGCTCGGCGCCGAGCTGCACGGTTGCGTCGGGAGTGCCTTCCGCCGGCGAGGGGGTGGTCGCCGCCGTCGCGACGACTACGCGCGCCTGCACGTCGACGACGCTGACCGACCGCGAGACGAAGTTGTGCACGAAGGCGCGACGGCCCGTGCTGTCGATGGCGAGGCCGATCGGCACCTTGCCCGCAAGGAACCCGGCGGGCGGGGTCTGCAGGTCGATGCGCACGATCGACGCGGCGCCGCTCAGCACCGGCGCCTGGATCGTCGGCAGTCCGTTCGCGTCGACGGTCAGGCGCACGATCACGTCGGAGTTCTGCACGGCGATCCAGGCTTCACTGCCGTCGGGCGTGAATGCGATCGCGACCGGGTTGGTGTGGAACAGCGTCGGCCTCGTGACGGTGTCCTGGTTGAGCCCCTGGTCGAGGTTGAGCGGCGCCTTCTGGTGCACGGTCGCCGAGTCGTCGCCGGTGACTTCCTCGTTGGTCAGCAGATCGAACACCGAGACCAGACCCTGCACGTTGAGGTTGAACGCGAACGGTCCGTTCGGCGAAGCGCCCGTGGACACGACGTAGGCCTTGCCGTTGCGCGGGTGGATGCCGATCGCCGCGAGCTGGTTCGGGTAGGCGCCGGTCGCGAAGCTCGCGACCGGGGGGTTGGTCGGGTCGGGTGCGTCGGTGCCGCCTTGGCCGTTCTGCGTGCCGACGCGGTCGAGCACCGAGCCGTTGGACTTGAAGCCGGTGTCGGCCATCGGCGCGAGCACGACCGTGTCGAGCAGCAGAAGGCTCCTCGCGTCGAACACGGCGACCCGACCCTCCTGGCTGTCGTCCTGCTGTTGATCGAGGCCGGTCTTGCCCGGCCGCAGCTCGCTGAAGAATGCCGCCGCATACAGGCGCTCGTTGGCGCCGTCGCGCCGGTAGGCCAGGGTACGCGGTTCGCGGCCGACGGCCGGATCGATCTTCAGCGACGCCGTGACCTGGTCGGTCGCCGTGTCGATCACGCTGATGTTCGAGCTGCCGGAGTTGGCGACGAATGCGCGGGCGTCGCCGTCGGCGATCACGACCGCGCGCGGCTCGGTGCCGACCGTGATCGTGCCGATCACCTGCGGCGAGGTCCCGAGACTGATCACCGAGACGCTGTTCGACGCCGCGTTGGCGACGTAGGCCTTGTCGCCGCGGCTAGTGACCGCGACGCTGCGCGGGTCGGATCCGACCGCGAGCTCGCGATTCATCACCGGCTGCTGCTGCACGATGTCGAAGATCGACAGCGTGTCGGCGTCGGGATTGACCACGAGGAGGCGCTTGTCGTCGGCCGTCAGCACGATCGTGGACGAACCGCGCGGGCCGGCTGCCGCCGGCTGCACGTCGCCCCGGACGCCGTTGGGGCCGCCGCCGCAGGCAGCCAGGGCGACCAGGACCAGGAAAGCCGCCGGGCCGAGGTTGCGCGTCCGGTGGGGGGAATGCGTTCGAGGGGTGGTTTTCATGGTGCGCGACCCTAGGACCGCGATGACTGCCGATCACAACGGCGCGGTAAGATCGCGGTCAGGTCGCGGTGAGATCGCCGCGGTCGCTCCTGCTGCCCCTGCCGGACCGTGTCAACCACAGCCTTCGGGCCGTTCTGCCTCGACCTCGACAACCAGTGCGTACGCCGGGAAGGGCGCGAGATCGCGCTTACGCCCAAGGCGTTCGCCGTGCTGCGCTGTCTGCTCGAGCGCCGCGGCCGGCTCGTGAGCAAGCGGGAGTTGCTCGACGCGGTCTGGCCGGACACCGTCGTCGTCGACGCCGTGCTCAAGGTGGTCGTGCTCGAGATCCGGAAGGCGCTCGGCGAGACCGGCCGCAGCCCCGGCTTCATCGAGACGCTCTACCGGCGCGGCTACCGCTTCCGCGGCGAGGTTGCGGCCGCCGTGGTGCCGGCGGAGGTGGCGCCTGGAATCGGGGCGCCGGGAACGTCGGTGCAGGGCACGGCCGCCGTGCCGCAGCCCGCCGCCGCACCGCCGCGGCTGCTCGTCGGCCGGCAGCGCGAGCTGGCCGAGCTGCAGCGTTGCCGCATGGTCGCGGCCGGCGGCCGGCGCCGGCTGGTGTTCGTCGTCGGCGAGCCCGGCGCGGGCAAGTCGTCGCTGCTCGAGTTGTTCCTGCGCGACGTCGCGGCCACCCCGGCGGCGTCGGCTCCCCTCGTGGCGATGGGCCAGTGCAACGCCATGGTCGGTCCCGGGGAGCCCTACATGCCGGTGCTGGAGGCGCTGGCGCGGCTCTGCCGCGGTCCGAGCGGTCCCGCCCTGCTGCAGATGCTCGCGCGCGTGGCGCCGACGTGGCTCTTGCAGATGCCGTGGCTGGTGCCCGACGCCGTGCGCGGCGAGCTCGAACGCGAGCTGCGGCTCGCCTCCCGCGAACGCATGGTGCGCGAGCTGATCGAGCTCGTGGAAGCGCTGGCGGCGGTGACGCCGCTCGTGCTGCTGATCGAGGACCTGCACTGGAGCGACGACGCGACGCTCGGTCTGTTGGCGGCGCTGGCCGCGCGCACCGAACCGGCGCGCTGCCTGGTCGTCGCGACGACGCGGCGCCCCGATGACGCCGGTGCCGCGCCGGGCCTCGCGACGCTGCTCGCCGAGCTCGTGACGTCCGGGCGCGCCTCCGTGCTGGAGCTCCCGCCGCTGTCGCGCGCCGAGGTGGCCGCGATGATCACCGCGCGCGTTCCCGCTGCGGCCCGCGAGGGGGATCTCGCCGAAGCCGTGCATCGGCGCACCGGCGGTCGGCCGTTGTTCGTCGAGCACGTGCTCGACGACCTGCTGCAGGCAGCGGCGGCCGGTCAACCGGCGCCGGTGCGCGTGCCGCCGTCGCTGCGCAGCCTGCTGACGGCGCAGCTGGAGCGGCTGCCGTCGTCCGCGCGCATGCTGCTCGAGGTCGCCGCACTGTGTGGGACCACCTTCGTCGTGGCCGGCGTCGCGGCGGCGCTGGATCTCGATCCGCTCGCCGCGGAGGACCTCTGCCTCGAGCTCGCGCGCTCCACGCGAGTGCTCGGTCCGCTCGACCCGGTCGAGTGGCCGGACGGCACGGTCACGGCGCGCTGCCGGTTCACGCACGAGCTGCTGCGCGACGTCGCCGCCGAACGCGTGGCGCCGGCCCGCGCGCGCAGCCTGCACCAGCGGCTCGGCGAGCGCCTGGAGCAGGCGTTCGCGGGCTCGCTCGACGACTCGGCAACGGAGCTGGCATTCCACTTCGCGGCCGCGCGCGACCTCCCGCGCACGGTGCGCTACCTGCGCGCGGCGGGCCGGACCGCGAGCAGCCGGCTGGCGCCGGCGTCCGCGGTTGCGCACCTGCAGCGCGCGCTGGCGCTGGTCGCCGACACGCCGCTGGCGCGCGATCATGCGCTGGTCGCGGCGATGCAGCAGGAGCTCGGCAACGCGCTGCGCGACTGCGGCGACATGCGCGCCGCCCAGCGGCACTACGCGATGATGGCCGAATCGGCCGTGCGCGCCAGCGCAGCGGACCGCCAGGCCGAAGCCTGGCTCTCCGTCGCCAGCGCGGCGTCGTGGATCGACCGCGATGCGGCCGCGGCCGCGACCGCGAAGGCGCGGGCGCTGGTCGGTGAGCTGAGCGACCCGCTGGTCCGCGCGCACGTGGAGGGTCAGCTCGGCTACTGGCACCTGCTGCTCGAGGGTTTCCGGCCCGCCGACGAGGCCGCGAGCACGGCCGCGATCGCAGCGTTGCGAGCCGCTTCCCGGAACGCGCTCGCCGCCGAGCACACGGCCCGCCATTCGTTCTTCTCCTGCCTCCGTTCGCGCTATGGACAGGCGCTGACCGACGCGCGCGCGGCAAAAGTCACCTGCCGCGAGAGCGGCAACTGCTTCGACTACCTGCTGTGCGCGTTCTTCGGAGCGTGGGCCGCGCTGCACGGCGGCCAATGGGGCGAGATGCTGGCGATCCTGCACGACGCCGACGCCGTGGCGGAGCGCAACGGCCACGACAACCTGCGCACGCTGTTCCGCCTGCAACGCGGCTGGCTCCACGAGCACGCGTTCAGCCTCGACTCCGCGCGCGCGCTGAGCGAGTCGGCGTTGGCGGCGGCGCGCGCGGCGGGACACGACTACGGCGAGATGGTCGGCGAGGTGCTGCTCGGTTACGCGCAGCTCGGCGCCGGCGACGTCGGCGAGGCGCGTTGCCGCTTCCAGTCGGTCAGCGGACGGCTCGCCGAGCGGCGCGTGTTGATGGACTGGATGTGGCGCATGCCGATCGCGCACGGGCTTGGCGAATGCGACCTGCTCGGCGGCGACCTTGCGGCGGCGCGGCGCCGCGCTTCGGGCGTGCTGTCGCTCGCCGGCCAGCTCGGGGACCGCCACTACCTCGCGCTCGGCCATCGCCGGCTCGCGCTGGTGGCAGAGCGTGAGGGCGATCTCGACGGCATGGAGGCCGCGCTGGACGAAGCCACCAGGGCTGCCGGCGGCGAGGCGCCGCTGGCGGCCTTCCGCGTGCAGGCGACCTGCGCGCGCCTGTGGCAGCAGTGCGGGCGGCAGCAGCAGGCGGAGTCGGCGCGGCAGGCTACTCGCGCGACCCTAGCTTCGCTGGCGGCGTCGCTTGCCAGCGCGGAGCGAGTGCCGGCGACGGCGGCCGAGGCCACTGCGCTGCGTCAGGCGCTGCTCGCGTCCGCGGAAGTGCCGTGAGTCACTTGCCGTCGGCGGCTTTCGGCGCGTCGCCGCGAGCGACTACCTGGCGCGGTCGAGCAGCACGTAGTGCGGCGTCTCGGCGACGAGACGCCCGCCCACGTCGGTCGGCTTCCAGGCGATGGCGAACCGTCCGTCCTCCGCGACGTCACGACCGGAATAGAGTCTGAGGAACGCGTAGCCCGCTCCCCATCCGGCCGCGCGGCCGCACTCCGGTTCGTCGCGGATGCGACGGCACAAGTCGTAGAGCTCCCGCGCTTCACCGCGGTAGAAGTCGGTTTCGGTCCGCGAGTTGAGCATCGAGATGCCGCCGTGCAGGCCTTTCGGATCACCGCGGAACAGGACCATCGCGTCACCGGCGAAGAGGGCCGCTCCCCATGCGATGAGCGCTGCCGTCGTCGCGCGCGCAGGGAATCGACGCAGCAGAAGCTCGAGCGCGCGCACCACGTAGAGCACGAGGAACGGCGCGATCGGAAAGAGATAACGAAGCCGCAACCATCCGGTCGTCGAGAGGAAGACCAGCGTCGCGAGCACATACGCGGTCTCCTCCACGTGGCGACGGCGGCGCAGGCAGTCGACGATGCCTAGCGTCACGAGTCCCGCGACGAAGAGAAGGATGACCGGCGCGAGGAACGTGTCCCCGAGGCCGAGGTGGCGCAGCGCGCTGGCTCCTCCCGTCAACAGGTCGGCGAGGTGGCCGAGCAGGGTCTGCACGTTCGTCCATTGGTGCGTCGCGAGCTCCTGGATGCTCCATCGGCCCCAGGTCTCTCCAACGGGCACGCCCGCCTGGAACAGCAAGTTGCGGGAGAAATCGGGGACGAGATCGCCGGTGGCGTTGCGCGAAGCGATCAACCAGCCGGCGGTCGGGACCGCGGCGACGAGGAGCGTCAACAACTCGGGGCGGACGGAGCGCTGCTGTCGGTGCCGAACCATGCGGACGAGCACCGGCACCGCGAGCAACACACCGACGTAACGCGCGCCGATCGACAGCGCGAGGACGAGACCAGCCAGGACGCATGCGCGAGTGCCCCCTTCGGCCGTGCCGACGCGTTGCAGCAGCAGCAGGAACGCGAGCGAACAGACGAGGAACGTCCACTCGGACATCACCTCGGTGCCGAAGTAGAGCGAGGTGGGAAGGATCGCGAAGAGGACGGTGACCGGTCCCGGCTGCGATTGCCGGCGAACAACCCGGTCGACGAGCACGAGGCCCGCGAGCACGTTGATCAGCAGCAGCGCCTTGATCACCAGCAGCGAATGGACTCCGAGGGCCGCGAACGGAGCGAGCAGCAGCGGGAGCAGCGGCGCACGGTCGACGACGTGGGCCCCGGCGATCTGGTAACCCTCTCCGGCCGCGAGGCTCTGGGCGAGGAACAGGAACTCGGCGTTGTCATTCAGCCCTGGCGTGAGATACGGGTTGAGCCCGAGCACGTAGAGGCAGACGATCGCGCCGCGCACGATCCAACGCCGCAGCGTGTCCGCGTCGGGACGCTCGGTCACGACGCAATGCCCGTGCGCGTGATGGGCGAGGCGGCTGGCTCACCGTTGCGCTGAGCCTGGCGCGGTGGCACGGCTCCGGCGCCGGCGAGCCGTTCGGCTGCGGCGACGATTGGCACGCAAGCCTGGCTGACGAGCTGGACGAACGCGAAGAAGAACAGCCACGGCGACACGGTCGGGCCGGCGCCCGCGATGCCGAGCACGAGCAGGACGACCGCGGCCAGCTGCGGCAGGATCCACGCGACGCGGACCGCGCGTCCGCGTGCTTTGGGCGTCGGCCGGTAGCGGATCGGGATCCGGAGCAGGGTCAACACGAGGCCCGCCAGGTAGACCGACCACGTCGCGGTGACCAGCAGGACAGGACGCCAGAGCAGCCGCGTCGGCGTCCCGGGATACGCGACGTGTTGCATGACCGTCTGCCGGATCAGGAGGATCGCGACGAGGAGCGGCAGCGCGTGCTGCACGTACGAGGTGAATTCGGATTCGGCGCTCCACTGCCCGAGCAGGAGTGCCGTGGTGGTGAGCAAGAGATGGACGGCGACGAGGATGCCGAGCAGGTAGTAGCTGCCGCGCACGACGTAGCACGCCCGCGCGGCCGCCGTCAGGCGCCGCCAGAGGCGTGGATAGTCGACGAGCACGACCTCGAACACGCCGCGCGACCACTTCAACTGCTGCGCGAACCAGGACGCGAGGTCGCTCGGCGCGAGTCCGGGCGCGAGCGGCTCGTGGACGTAGACCGATTTCCAGCCGGCTGCGTGCAGCGCCACGGACGTCGCGAGATCCTCGGCCAGTCCCGGCCGATACCCTCCGATCTGGCGCAGTGCTTTGGTTCGAATCAGCGCGTTCGAACCGATCAGCGTCGTGCTGCCCACCGCGTCCATCCCGAGGCAGGTCGGGTTGAAGAACTCGATCGTGCTCTCCGCCGCTGCGCGCGCGACCCAGCTCTCCTGCGCGTTGTCGAACGTCAGCATCACCTGGACGAACCCGATCCCCGGGTCGCGGAAGTGGCCGATCGTCTTGGCGAGGAATTCGGGCTTCGGCCGATGGTCGACGTCGAAGATCACCACGATCTCGGCCGTCGAGTCGGCGAGCGCCGCGTTCACGTTGCCGGCCTTCGCGTCCTTGTTGTTGCTGCGCACGCGGTAGCCGACGCCGAGCTCTGCCGCGAGCAAGCGCATCGCGGGATCCCGATCGTCGTCGAGCAGCACGGTCCGGTGGGGGAGCTCCATGTCCCGCGCGGCACGAAGGGCGGCCTCGACGACGTGGTAGGGCTCCCGGTAGACCGGGACGAAGACGTCCACCGCAGGGATCGCGACCAGCTGCTCGGGGGATGAATCGGGCGCGATCGGCGGAGCCCTGCGACTCTCCGCCTTCCAATAGAGGAACCAGCAGAGGAAGAGCTGCATGCCCTGGTAGAGAGCCGCTGCTACGAGCGCGACGACGTGGGGCCACGACCCGATGCGCGCGTCCTCGAACCACCAGGAGAAGTAGTAGACGACCGTGATGAGCCCGATGAGCAGCAGGAGCGCGAGCGGGGCGCGATGAAGCGCCCGCCTGGTCCGTGCTGACGCCTGGTGTTGCGCCATCGGCGTCGGCGCCGCGACGGCGATGCATGGTGAGGCCCGGCCGGGGCCCTGGTTGGGGGTCGATTCCATCGCGAGTGCGCGCAATGATCGACCCGGCGGCCACCGCCTTGAATCCGGAGAACCCAGGGAACCGACGCGGGAAGTGCCTGGGGCCGGCAAGGGCATGTCGTGGCGGGCATGCTGCTCGCGCGCGACCCACGCCGCGAAAACGGGACATGCTGCGCCGCCGCGTCAAGCCGCGGCCGAGCTCCGTCACGTCGCGCGTTCGACGGCCGCGCGGTCCCACTTCGCCACGTCGGCGACGGCGCGATAGGCGGCCTCGAGGAAGTCGAGCAGGGCTCTGCGTGGATCAGGGAGCACGCGCCACGCCTCGTAGAGCAGGCGGGCCTGTGGCGTGCCACCGGCGTCGACCCAGCGCGCGGGAGCGGGCAGCGGCCTCGCGTCGAGGCGCGCGGGCACCGGCCACGCGTAGCAGTAGAACGCGGGCTCGGGCAGCGTCTCGTCGCCGAACCAGAAGCCGGCGCTGCACACCTCGTGCGAGTACGCCTCGCGCGCCACCGGCGACGATGGCGGCTCGGGTGCTTTGCGGCCCGAGAAGCGGCTCACCGCGAGGTCGAAGCTGTGCCAGAAGAAGTGCACCGGGCTGCACTTTCCCGTGAAGGCACCGCGGAACTCCCAGAACATCGCGTCGATCGCGGAGAGGACGCGCCACGCGCGCGTCACCGCCGCCGCGTCGTAGGTCGCGTGCTCCGAGTCTTCCGGATACGGGATCGTCGACCCGCACTCGTAGGGAGTGGTCGGGATGCGGCACGCATGCCCCAGCTCCGCGATCGCGCGCATGAAGTCGGCGTAGAACGCCGCGATCGGGCGCGCCGTGAGCGCCACTTCGCGCTGTCCGCGATCGGTTGCGATGACCACGCGGTGCGACAACAGATCGAGGTCGATCTGCAGCCTGCCGGCGGGCGCGGGAATGGGGCCGGTCGTGAGACCGCGCGGCGACACGTAGAGCGTCACGTGCCACCAGTGGTTGAGCCACGGATGGAGCCGCTGGCGCGTCCGGCCCACGATCTGGCAGACGAGGTGCAGATACAGACGCGTGGGCTCCCAAGCCGCGAGCGGCAGCGGATCGAAGACGGAGGCGGTTTTCATGCCGGAATCCTGGCGGTGGAATCGGAGTGCGGAGTCTACGGGCCAGCGTGGGTTCCGCACCCATGGTGACGGTTGTGCAAACAGCTGGCGGTTCGCGCGGCGCGGCGGCATCCCGTGCCGTGCGCGTAACGCACAGTCGCACGCCGCGAACGCACGAGCGCGCGAACGCCGTGCGCGGCCCACGTCCTTTGGCGTAGGACCAACGCCTGGCTCGCGTCCGCAGGCCCCTCGGCGTGCGAGGTGTGCCGTCCGTACGACGCCGCGTGAGGGGCGCGTAGCGCGCACGGTGCCGCGCGACGTACGCACTGGGCCGGCGCGCGGCGCGTCGAGGCGAGGCATGCACTTTGCCTTCCCACGACGCCGCGCCATCGCGCGGCCTCTCCAACGAACCCACGACCATGAGCACGACACCTTCAGCTCGCGTTCTGTTCCGCGCGGCCCTGCCCGCCATTCTCCTCGCTGCTGCTGCGCTCGCGCAGATTCCCGATGGCCACATCGTCTGGAGCTCACAGCAGGGCACCGCGGGCCAGAACGGCATCTTCTACTCGCATCCGCGCGATCCGCTGGTGCCCGTCGGCGTGATCGGCAACCTGCCGCCGTCGCTCGCCTACAGCACCGCCGGCGCTCGCGGCTGCGCGTCGGTGCTCTACCGCCGCAGCGACGGTGCCCTGATCGCAGGCGAGCGTGCGCCAAACGGCACCAGCGTGGACCTCCACGTGCTGCACCTGCTCGGCGACAACGTCGTCTGGGCGCAGTCGTTCAGCGTCGGCACCGGCATCGCTTTCGGCGAGATCGCCCAAGCGGCGCTGTTGCCCGACGGGCGCATCGCCGTCGCCGCGTCGGGCCTGTCGTCGACCAGCGCGCTCGCACAGGCACTGACCACGAACTACCAGTGGGAGGGCATCGGCATCGTCGACACCGTCGGCGGCGGCGTCACGCCGGTGCCGATCAGCAACCTCGCGCAGATACCCGGCGTGCTGAACGGGATCGCGGCGACGCGCGACGGCGCGACGATCTTCTTCTGCAACTGGATCAACAACAGCAGCGGTGGCCTGTGGACGGTGCCGGTCGCCGGTGGCGGGGCGTTGCAGCTCGCGATCTTGCCCGGCGGCCCGTCGAGCGTGTCGATCGACAACGACGGCACGCTGGTGATGCCGGTGCTGGTGCCCGGCGCCGCGGCGAACGTCTTCCGCTACGACCCGGTGCGTGCCTTGCTCACGGCGATCCCGACCACCGCGGGACCGCTCAATTGTCTCGCGGTCGAGACCGTGACCGGCAACTACATCGTCGCCACGCGCGAGACCGGCACGCCGCCGCGTTCGCTCTACTGGATGACGCCGTCGGGCACGCAGACGCTGCTCGCGAGCCCCGACAGGGCGTCGATCAACGGCATCGACGTCAACCCCGATCCCGAAGCGATCGCGGCCGGCACGCCGGGCGTCACCAGCTACGACTGGATGCTCGCGCCGAATCCCGGCGGCCTGCCGCTGCTCGGCAGCAACTTCAGCTTGACGCTGCGCGCGGCGACACCGGCGGCGGGACTCGCTGCTTTCGTGTTCGGCAGCCAACGGTATGCGACGCCCCTGCCGTTGCTCGGCGCGCAACTGCACGTCGACCTCGCCGGCGCGATCGTGATCTTGTTCGGGTTCAGCGACCAGGTGACGTTGCCGATCCCGATCCCCAGCACGATCGCGCTGCGCGGCGCCCTGTTCTACGTCCAGACGCTGCACGACGAGGGCACGACGAGCCTCGCCGCTTCGCCGCTGCTGTCGATGACGGTGCTGTGAACGGGAGCACGACCGCCATGCACTGCCTTGTCGCGTCGTTGCCGTTCCTTCTGTATTCGCTGTCGGCGCTGCCCGCGCCCCTCGCGGCGCAGCAGACACCGCCCACCACGTCCGACGCCGTCGCCGAACGGCCGCTGCGCCTCGGCGTCGTGCAGTGGCTGCGTGGCAATCGGGAAGAAGAGGAGGTCATCGTGCCTCCCGTCTACAGCAACCATCTGCCGAAGACGCTGACCTACGAGACGCTCGTCGTCGTCGACGACACCGGCGCCGTGCGCCCGGGGCTCGCGGAGTCGTGGCAACGCGACGCCGACGGACGCCGGTACGTGTTCCATCTGCGCCCGCACGCGACGTTCCACGACGGCAGCGCGTGCGACGCCGCCGCGGTCAAGCGCTACTTCGAGTCGTGGCTCGTGCGCGACCTCGACCGATTCATCGGCACCTGCGAGCGCATCCGCGAGCTCGAGGTGCTCGACGCACACACGCTGGCGATCCATCTGCGCGAGCCGCATGCGATCCTGGCCGACCTCGCGTTGATGAACCCCATGGGCATCGTCGGCGGCCGCATCACGCCGCCCCACGACTACCCGATGATCGGCAGCGGCCCCTGGCGCGTCACGGCGTTCGAGCCGATGCGCTCCATGCGCTTTCAACGCCACGACGGCTACGACGGCGTGCGGCCGCAGCTCGCGGCGTTCGAGTGGATCACGCTGATCGCGGGCGCCGACCGCGATCCGATCGCCACCTGGGCGCTCGAACGCGGCCACGTCGATGCCGTGATCGAGAGCTGGCGGCCGTCGATCCCGCGCGATCTCGCGCGCGAGCTCGTCGCCGCGAACAAAGCGAGGCTCGTGCAGGGGCCGGGCGCGATGGTGCAGCTGCTCTGCTTCAACCACGAACGCGGCTCGTTCGCGCAACGCGCGTGGCGCCGCGTCGTGCGCGACGCCGTCGACCGCGACGCGTTGGTGCGCTGCGTCGAGGCGGGCTTCGCGCAGCCGTGCACGTCGTTGTTCGCGCCGGCGATCGCCGATTGGCCCGACCACGCCGTGGTGATCGATCCGCCGGTGGACGCCGCGGCTACAAGCCCGACGCCGGCGAGCGCGACCGCCGCGGCGACCATGCTGGTGATGTCGACCGATCCGGCGCAGCTCGTGCTCGCCGTCGAGCTCGCGAACCAGCTGCGTCCGCACGGCATCGCGCTGCGCATCGACAACGTCACGCCAGCCGAACACGGCCGCCGCGTCCGCAGCGGTGAGTTCGATCTCTACGTCAGCCGAACTTGGGGAACGCCATACGACCCGCAAGCGACGCTGCACGCTCGCTTTCGCGGCGAGACTCGGCAGCAGCGTTCGGTCTTCTTCGCCGACCCCGAGCTGGTGCCGCTGATCGACGCCGCCGGCGCGCTCGAGGCCGGCCCCGAGCGCACCGCGCTCTACGCGCGCGTGCAACGCCTGCTCGACGAGCGCATCGCCGTGATCCCGCTCTACGTGCCGGATCGGATCGCGCTGCTCGGCCCCGACGTCGACGGCATCGAGCTCGGCGACGTCGTCTACGGCATCGACCTGTCGCGGCTGCGATGGCGCCGCTGACAGGGGCGCTGTCAGGGCACGAACACCACGTGCGCGACGTTCGTCGGCTGGCCGCTCGCGCCGGCAGCGCCGTCGAACACCCAGGCGGTCATCGACAAGCGCACGCCGAGCAGCACCGCCGGCATTGGCGCGAGCATCGACAGGTCGAGCACCGCCGCAGCGGTGCCGGCACCATCGAGCACGCCGATCGTCTGCTGCAGCAGCGGTGGTATCGGGTTCGTGAACACGCCGACCAGCCAGTCCGGGTTCAGCGGCAGCACCGGGCTGCCGGGCACCGCGACCACGCCGGGCCAGGAGTCCGCGAACGTGCCGAACAGGATGTATGGCCGGTTGGCGCGCGCGCTGCCGCCGACGAGTTGCATCGACACGGGCCCGGGTGACGCCAGCGACAACGAACGCACCGGCGTGCGCAGCGCCGGACGCTGCCGCAACCACGTGTGGATCGGGTTGAGCAGGTCGTTCTGCCGGTCGCACGAGAACTCCCAGAACATCGCGCCGCCGAGGTCCGCCGCCTGCACGAACCACACCTTCTCGCTGACCGAGCGCGGGTCGTCGTAGCTGATGAACGTGCTCGCGGTCGGGCTGTACAGCCACGGCACGCGCTGCAGGTCCATCCAGTGCGAGGTGTAGCCGTTCAGGTCGACGAACGAGTTGCGCAGGTGCGTCCAGTCGTAGACGCCGTTCTCCCAGGTGCCCGGCGACGAGGGACCCCAATAGCCGCGATACAGCCCGAAGTTCGGGCCGGCCGTGACGCCGCTGAAACCGCGGCCATAGAACGGCACGCCGATCTGCAGCTTGCTGCGCGGCACGCCGAGCGCGAGGTAGTTGTCGATCGCGCGCGTGGTGTTGAACTGCGAATGCGCGGGCTCCGGCGTCGGATCGGCCGGGTCAGCGAACATCGGCGCGTTCATGCCGGTGACCGGATCGCCCCATGGGCCGTGGAAGTCGTAGGTCATCACGTCGATCCAGTCGAGCACCGGCCAGATCAGCGCGACCTCGAGGTTGTCGATGATCGCCGGGTTCGCCGGGGCCGCGATCGTCAGCAGATACTGCTTGCCGGTGAGCACGCTGCGGGCCGTGAACTGCGCGCGCAGCTCCTGCAGGAACAGCGTGTAGTTCTGCTTGTCCTGCGGCCGCGTCGGGTTCGACGGCAGACCGCCGCTGACCGGGTACTCCCAGTCGATGTCGGCGCCGTCGAAGTAGTACTGGTCGACGAAGTTTACGATCGACGCGGCGAACGTCGCGCGCGACGCCGGCGTCAACACCGCGTCGGAGAAGCCGCCCGACCACGTCCAGCCGCCGATCGAGATCAGCGTGCGCAGGCCGGGGTTGTTCTGCTTGTGGATCTCGAGCTGGTGGAAGTTCCCGCGCCGGCAGCCGGGGTTCCAGCAGTCGCCCGGATAGAAGCGATCGACGTCGGCGTAGTAGTCGCCGAGTGCGATCACGCCGCCGACGAGGTTGGCGAACGCGTAGTTGATGTGCGTGACCTGCGCCGCCGGGATCTGGGTGGCCAGGTAGTTGCGCGCGTAGATCGACCAGGACGTGTAGTAGCCGACGACGCGCTTCTCGGGGACCTGCGCCAGCGCGACGCCGGCGACAGCGAGGACGAGGGCTGCGGTGCGCATCCGCGAACACTACGCGGCGCCGCCGCTCCTGTCTTCACCGCGCCAGGCGCGCCGGCCTCACCGCGCGACCGCCGCCGCTGGTCGGCAGTACACGAATCCCAACTGCCCGGCGAGGCGCGCGTGATCGGCGCCGGATGCGGGGATGCAGTCGGCGAGCTGCTGCGCGTGGGCTGCGATCCACGGATCCGTGTCGGGGCCGGCACGCAGGGCCCGCTCGACGCCGAGCAGGTCGAGCCATTCGGCCCGTCGCGTCGCTTCGTATCGCTCGAGCACCTCGGGCCCGGCCGTACCGTGCAGCAGCCCCGCCAGTGCTGCCGCCAATTGCGCGCCTTCGCGGAAGCCGACGTTCATGCTGTGCATGCCGACCGGGCCTGCCAGGTGGCCGGCGTCCCCGGCGAGCCAGACGCGGCCGCGGCCGAACGACTCGGCGAGCCGGCGCTCGAAGTGCACCGCCTTGCGCCAGCGGATCTCGTCGATGCGACCGCGGAACCACGGCGCGCGTTCGGCCAGCAGCGCACGCAACCGCTCTTCGCCGAGTCGTGGATCCAACGCCTCGTAGAGCGGGCTCAGGTCGTCGTCCTTGCGACGCTCGTCGAAGTCCTCGCCATCCCGCATCTCGAAGCTCCAACGGCAGTAGCCGTCGGGCAGCGGCCAGCAGGCGTTGACGGTGTCCCCGTCGAACACGAGCCGCATCTCGTCGCGAAGGTCGGCGTCGGTGCGGAACTCGAACACCAGGAAGTCGCTGCTGGCGCCCACGCTCGGGAATTCGACGCCCAGGCGACGCCGCACGATCGACGCATGACCGTCGGCGCCGACCAGGTACGGCACCTGATGTTGTTTGCTCTTGGCCACGACCCACTCGGCGTGCTGCACCGAGTAGCCCAGCGTTTCGAGCGACATGCGATCGATCGTGACGCCGACGCGGTCCTCGTGCGGCTCCAGTTGCGATAGCTCGCGGCACCATTCGACCTTGACCCCGCGCTGCGCCAGGATGCCTGCCAAGTGGTCCTCGATCGCGCGCTGCGGCAGCACGGCGAGGAACGAGTAGTCCTCGGCGACGTCGCTGACGATCAGCTCGGCCCGCCGCGTCGTGGCGTCATGGATGCCGACGCGACGCACGCGGTGAGCGCGCTCGAGCACGTCGCCGAGTGCGCCGACCTCCTCGAGCAGCCGCAGCGTCTCGGCGTGCAACGCGAGCGCGTAGCTATGGCTGCTGCCGCTCGGCTCCTTGTCGACGATCTGGACGCGAACACCCCGGTGGACGAGAGCCAGGGCGGTGAACAGACCCACCGGCCCGGCGCCGACGACGAGGACTTCCGGCTGCTTGTGAGAGAACACGATTGACCTCCGCTGGCGGCGACTGCAGCCCACGGCGGCCGAGTCGGCACGCCGTGCCTGCATGCTGGATTGTACGCGCCGCGCTCGTCCGCCCTCGGCGCGCCGATCTCGGTCGAACGGCGGTCGCGGGCCGGGCACTTCGGCCCATGCATCAACGCAGCCAGCCGGCGCGCAGCGGCCCGAACGGCGGCAGCGGCCAGTAGCGCGCGATGACCTTGCCGGCGAATGCGGCGCGCGGCACGAAGTTCACGTCGGGGCCGGCGAGTTCCCATTCGAAAGGGCGGCCGGCGGTGTCGCGCGTGCGCACGATCGCGAGGTTGCCGTTGTCGGCGAGCGCGAACTCGCCGCGCAGGACGTGCAGGTCACCGAGCACGTCGCGCACGACGAGCAGCCCTGGCGCCGGGATCGCGACGGGATTCTCGTCGCGGCTCGGCGGGCGATCGGGGCTGCCGGGTTGCAGACTGCCGACGATCACCAGAGCACCCGGTGTGTCGGGTGGCACGGCCGCGCCGTCGAGCTCGCCGATGCGGAACGAGCGCCAGCCGCGGCCGTCTTCGGACTGCAGCGGGTTGTCGCCGAGCAGCAGGTAGTGGCCGGCGGGCACGGCGAGCACGGCGTTCGCGGGCAGCGGGCCGCGCGTCCACTGCTGGTCGCGCCAGATGCGCATGTCGCGCACGGCGAGCTCGCCCGCGCCTTCGCCTTCGAGCACGACGCCGGCATGTTGCTCGGCGCACGGCATCGCCGGCCCCATGCCGCAGGTGTCCGGCAGTTCGCAGCCGTCGCGGCACGCGAACGCCGTGGTGTCGAAACGCGCGAGCTCGCGGTCGTCGCACCACAGGATCAACTCGTCGTCGAGGTGCGCGAACGCGAGCGTGAACGCCACCGAGGGCCACGCGAACGCAACCGGAGCGCCGGCGGCCACGACGGCGCCGTCGCGACGCACGACGAGGCGGACCTCGTCGCGCTGCCATTCGCACGAAAAGCGCAGCTTCGCCTGCGACGGACGGCACACGTCGATCGCGAGCGCGACGCGTGCGGGAGCCGTGGTCGCCGCGAGCGTGGCTGCCACGCGTGCGTCGACGACGATCTCGGCCCGGTCGCTGCGCGGCGCGTGCACGGCGCGCAGCGCTCGCGCGACATCGAGGGGACAGCCGTCCCAGATGCGATCGACGAGCCCGCCGTCGGCGTCGACCCACAGCAGGCGCGCGGTTCGATCCGGCGCGAGCGTCGCCACCGCGCCGCCATCGCGCTCGTGCCAGGCCGTCTCGGGTTCACCGCGCAGCGTGTGGCCGAGCCCGGTGGGCTCGCCGCGCGCCAGGGCGCGCGCCGGATGCACGTCCTTCCAGTGGACCGCCTGCAGTGCCTCCGGCCGGCGCAGCGGCACGAAGCGCTCGCTGCTCCCCTCTCCGAGCACGACGTGCACGTTGCCGCCGCCGATGTTGATGCGCTCGCCGGGCATGCCGACCACGCGCTTCACGAACGCATCGCGCTGCTGCAGCGGGGGCTTGAAGGCCGCGAGCTCCCAGCGCCGCGGCTCGGCGAGCACGTAGTGCAGCTTGTCGACGAGCACGTGGTCGTACACACCGGCTTCTTCGCAACCGAGCAGCATCGGCTGCATCGACGGCGACGGGATGCGACACGCCTCGAGGCACAGCCACTTCAGCAGCACGGCGGCGAGCACCGCGCCGCCCAAGCGCACCAGCGCTTGCCGAACGCGACCACCGGGTTGGGCCAGAGGTTCACGCGTCGGCGTCATGCGGATGGCGCAGCATAGCTGCCGGCGCGGGTCGCCGGCCGGAAGACCGCGCGACGCAGTGGCAACCACGCCCTTCAGCGCCGGCGTCTTGCTCACTTTGCGCTGGCCGCCGTCTGAAACCGGTGCGTAGCGCTGATGCCGAGCACAGCGGTCCATTCCGCGATCACTTGCTCTCCTTCGTTACTCCCAGTCCAAGGACCACCCATGACCTCCTTCTCGTTCCTGCATTCGGCACCGTTCTGGCTCACGACGTCCGTGCTCGTGCTCGGTGGCGTCTTGAGTTCGCGCGCCGCCGGGGTCGCATCCGGCGTCAGCAGCGTCCCCGCGAACGCCTCACGTGCGATGAACTCGTGCGCCGCCTGCCACTCGAGCTCCGGACCGTCGTCGACCCGCACGAACCCGCCGGTCGTGACGCTGACCGTCGGCTCGCTGGTGTTGGCGGCCGGCCAGCAGACTCCGGTAACGACGGCGGTCACCGCCGGCATCTCCGGCACGACCGGCGGCTTCCTGTGCGAAGCGACGCGCGGCACGTTCATCGCCACCAGTGGCAACCACATCAACGGCACCGGTGGCAGCATCACGCACAGCGACAGGACGCGCCGCTCCTGGAGCTACACCTACACGGCACCGGCGACGCCGGGCCCGGTCGAGTTGACGAGCGCGGCACTGACCGCGAACAACAACGGCAGCGACAGCGGTGACAAGTTCAGCTTCACCGGATTCGATCCGAATGCCACCGTCGGCACACCGGTGCGCCTCTACGTGTTGCCGGCGGGGCTCACCAACCTCGGCAACCCCTGCAGCGACGGCTACGCGAACAGACCAGTGCTCGGGGCCCTGACGTCGCCGACCATCGGCAACGGCGGCTTCCAGTTCCACCTGATCGGCACCGCGCCGGCGTCGTACGCGCTGCTGCTGCTGGGCATCAATCCGCCGGCCTTCCCCGGCGTGCCGCTCGACATCATCGGGATCAACGGCTGCACGGGTTACGTGGCGAGTCCGGTGTCGATGCCGTCGGCGATCACCACCGCGGGCAACACTATGCGTGCCGAGGGCTCGTGCACGTTCGCGTTCCCGATCCCGAGCTCGACGGTCTACGTCGGCTTCACGTTCGATGCGCAAGGCGCGGTGCTCGATGGCAGCGTGGCGGCGACGCGCCCGTTGCCGTTCACGATGAGCAACGGCGTGCACGTCGTCGTGCAGTGAGGTCGGTGAAGCACCTCCGCCCGCGGCGGTAGCTGCGTATGCATCGCGCGGGCCACGCCCCGCGCGCCCGTCACTTGTGGGACGATGCCGGTGCAACCGGCTTCGCCGGGGCCGGCGTCGGCGCCAGCAGCGAGCGCAGGTGCGCCTGCTGCTCCTCGCTCGCGTCGTTGCGGCAACGCAAGGCCCAGCGCTGCTCGCGCGGCGCGTCGTCGGCGACCGCCGCGAACTCGAGGCCGAACCACTGCAGCGCCTCGCCGTAGTCGAGCTCGTCGGTCGAGCGCAGCGCGTGGTCGAAGAACGCGCGTTGGTCGCTGCCCGCGACTTCGGCGGCGATCGCTTCGAACTGCTCCGGCGTGAAACCGCGTTCCTGCGAGTAGCGCGCATACGCTCGCCGCATCACCTCGTCGAGCCCGTGCACGCCGGACGACGCGACGCGCAAGCGCGCTTCGAGCACGAAGCCGACGGCCGGGCCCTTCACGTAGTAGCTGATGGTCTTGCGCGGGTCGCCGCCGACGCCCGACATCGACCCCTTCCACACGCTCGACGAAGCGTCGGCGAGCGTCTGCACCTTGCGGCCCGGCGCGTTCTGCAGGCCGCGGATGTGTCCCGAGACTTGCGCGAGCCACCCTTCGGTCGCGATCGCGCCGCTGCGCGCGACCGCGAGGTCGCCGAACCACGTCGTCAGGCCCTCGGCGATCCACAGACTCGGCGTCGACGGCGGCTGCTCGTAGTCGAACGGCCCGAGCTCGACGGGACGCAAGCGCTTCACGTTGAACGCGTGCGTGTACTCGTGCGCGAGGAAGGACAACGTGCGCGCATCGTCGGGGCGCTGGCGGCGGTTCATCGACAGCAGCGTCGAGTCGAGGTGCTCGAGGCCGCCGTTGGCCTGCCGGAAGCCGGCGAGGAACACGTAGCGCGTGAACGGCACGTCGCCGAACGTGCTGCACACTTCGGTCGCGATGCCATCGAGCTTGGGCAGCAGTGCCGCCGTCTCGAAGTCGCCGGCTTCGCCGAACTGCACCCACTCGTGGCGTGCGCCGAGCACGTCGAACGCGGCCGTGGTGAGCTGGCCCATGACGATCGGCGAGTCCAGCAGCCAGTCGTAATTGCGCGCGGTGAACGTGTGGGCGCCGTCGTCCGGCAGGCCACACGCGATGTTGCCCCAGTCGGGCGGCAGCGTCACGTGCACGGCGTGCGGCCGCGCACCCTGGCCGACTTCGCCGACGAACGTCGCCGGGCCGCAGAACACCGCGAACGCGGGAGCGATCTGGTTGTCGGTGACCGAGCCGCGCGTGCAGCGCAGCGTGTAGATCGCGCGCACGGTCGTGGCGCCGTTGGTCGCGATGCGCCAGCGGTTCTTCGCCGGGTGCTCGACGGCGAGCGCTTTGCCGTCGCCGCTCGCGGCGAACTCGGTCACGTTCGCGGCGTAGTCCTGTTGCACGTAGAAGCCGGGCGACCACACCGGCAGGAACAGATCGAGATGGTCCTGGCCGCGAGATGGGAAGTCCGCGGTCACCTCGGCGAGGTGTTCCGCGACGTCGCGGATCTTCAGTTCGTAGTGCACGCCCTGGGCGAGCAGGGACGCGGCGAAGAGGAGGACGGCGGCGAGGCGGCGGGCGAGCATCGCGGCATCAAAGCCGGGCCGGCGCGGGTTCGCTACAGCAGAGGCTCACCGCACGCGCCGCACCTCCGCGTTCCCGGGCACGCTCGTGCGCCACTACGCCGCTCCGGGAAATGACGGCCGCCGCTTCGTCCCGCGTTCGTCGCCCAGAGCGGTTTCGCGTCGGCTCGGCGTGGTCAACCGTCAGCGCGAATAGCCGAGCGCCTTCCAGCGCCGCTCGTAGAGGCCGCCTTCCACCGGCGCGAAGGAATGGCAGCCGTCCATCTCGCCGCCGTAGACGTGGATGGTCACGGCCGGGCCCTGGTCCGCGTTCTCGATCACGTGGTAGTCCCACGGGGGGATCAACGCGCCGGCCTCGGCGAGCCCGGCGGTCAGCGTGCCCTCCTGGCGGAAGCGGAAGCGGCCGCCGGACTCTTCCCCCAGAAGCTCGTACGAGGTCACGCGGATCTTGCCCTGGAACACGCACTCGACGCACCACAGCCCGGCGTGGTCGTGGATCGGCGTACCCTGACCCTTGCCCCACACCATGACGACGATCGAGTAACGCGCGCTCGGATCGCGGTGCAAGAGGCGCCGCGCGTAACCCTCGCGCGCCGGGACGAGCAGGGCCGCAGGGAGCGAGAGCCGGCCGCCGCCGACCTCCTCGGTCAGGATCGACTTCACCGCAGGACAGATCCGTGCGGCGTCGCCGGAGGCGACCGCCGCATCGATCCTGCCCACGAGTCCGGATATGGAAGCGTTCTGCATCAGTGGTCTCGGATGTCGGTGTTCGCGCAGTCGATCGCGAGCCAATGATCAATCAGTCGCGAACACCTCGCCGAGGGTCTTGGCGTCGAGCAGGCGTTCGCCCCAACGGTCGAGCTCGGGGATCGCGGCGGCGATGATGCGTGACACAGTCTCGGTGGGCAGTGGGCCGAAGCGTTTGGCCAGTAGGCGTTGCAAGAGTTCGGCACGTCCTTCCGTGCGTCCTTCGACACGTCCTTCGGTGCGTCCTTCGGTGCGTCCTTCGCGTCGCAGCTTCTCGGCGGTACTCATGATGGTCTCCTCGGGTCGTTTCAGGATGCGTTCGAAGGTCACGTGCAGGTCCTCCGCGGGGATCTGTGCAACGTACAGACAATACCACCCGATCTTCGCGACTGCTTCGCGGCCCGCCGGTGGTCCGTCGTCGCGGTCGGCGGCGACGAGCAACTCGCCCCAGCGTTCGATCCCAGCGAGCGCTTCCTCGGCGCTCCAGTCGCGCAGGAAGCGCAGGCACAGAAGGGTCAGTTGGGCGAGTGCGGTCATTCCCGCGCGTCGCAGCTCGGGCTCGGTGCAACGCTTCAGGTCGTCGATCAGCAAGTGCATGCGCGGTTGCACGGCCGCGAGCGCCGCGGCGGCTTCCGGCTCGAGTCCCTGCAGGTAGGGGTGCGGTGGTTCTTCGTCCGGCCACGCCGTCTTGCCGTGACACAGCAGGATCGGCACGACGAGGGCAGGTGGTTCTCCGTCGGCACGCAGGCTGTGCGCCAGGTTGACGGAGTAGCTGAGCATCTGGGCGGGCGCGTTCGGGTCGATGTAGCTCTTGTGCTCCGGTAGCACGAACAGGCGTTGCCCGGTGGGCAGCAGACCGACCTCGAACACCTTGTCCGTGATCAGCAGGCGCAGCTGCTGGTCATGGACCTTCTCGGGTGCGGCACGCAGCGTCGCCCAGTCGATCGCTGCGACGAGTGGTGCAGACAGAACCGTGCCCAACCACCCCGCCGCGTGGCGCGGATGCGCGAACGTGAAGTGGAACAGGACGTCATGCGGAGTCCCCATGCTGGTGCAAGCAGTGGATTCCCGACCTCGACTTTGGACAGGAAATCCGCAGCTTTGCGTTGGTGGCGCGGTCCGCGCTGCCGCGGGGGGAGGAAGTGCGGGCCGATCCGGCGGGATTGTCGAGTGGAGACAGCCGAGCGGGTCCTCTCGCGGTGCACCTCATCCCACGATGGCGTGCTCCTACGCCCTCGGGTCCATGGACGCCGACGTCCATGCAGTCAGTATCAGGATGCCCTGGGAGTCCCCATGCCTCACCTTGCCATACTGCTGCTGTCGTCGGTTCTGACCAGCTTCACCTTCGCTTGCGCGCAGACGTCGCGCGATCCGTCCGCCCTCTTCGCCGCGTCCTGCGCCACTTGCCACGGCGACGCGGGACTCGGCGGCAGCCCGAGCTGGGTGGTGCCGGCACGCATGGCGCCGCGCATCGCCCGCGGGTTCGCGATGCCGAATCCGATGCTCGAAGCGCGGTTCCGCTTCACGATCAGGAACGGCAGCTACTACGGGCCGGGGTTCATGCCGGCGATGCCGGCGTTCGGGCCTGACGTGATCACCGACGCGGAGCTCAACCTGCTGGTGCCGTGGTTGATCTACGCGCCGCCGGTCGGTGGGGCGGATCCCGTGAATGGCGTGCCGCCGCCGCCGACCCCGGTGGGGCGCGGCATCGTGCTCGAGATCCTCGACGAAGCGCCGTGGTTTCGCGACGACGGCACCGACCTCGCCGATCCGTTCGGCGACCGTCGGCGCGTCGTGCTCTCTCCCGGCGACTACATCAAGGTCGTGAACCGCGGCCGCACGTGGCACACCGTCAGCAATCCGGGGCTCGGCGTCGACACCGGTCTGATCGGCTTCTCCGGCAACCTGCCGGCGCAGAGCACCGGCTACAGCTACCTCACGATCGCCGGCCTCGCTCCCGGCGCGCACAAGTACTGGTGCTCGATGCATCCGTACATGCAGGTCGAGATCGTCACGCCGGGCACCACGCCGACGGCATTGACGCGCGTGCAGCGGCTCGCGCAGCCGCTGCCGCAGGTGCGCGGTTGCGGCGAAGTGTGGGTCGGGCTGCAGACGTGGGCCAACCCAGCGGGGCCACACGGGGCCGTCGAAGTGATCGCCGCAAGCACGTGGGCGACGACGTTGATCCCGGGTGTGGGCAACAACCCGCACAACGGCTGGATCGGCACCGCGCGCGACACGAACGGCCAGGAGCGGAAGATCGTCGTGTTCGCCAACTGGCACGATGCGTCGGTGACGATTCTCGATGCGCGGCAGAAGACCGTTCTCGGCAGCGTGCGAGTCGGTGCGGCCAACGCGCACGTGATGACGGCGCCACCGCCGGTCCAGCGGGGCGGCGGCGATCGCTGGTATGTCACCGTGATGGGCAGCAACAAGGTGCACGAGCTCGACCCGTTCCCCGACCTGCTCGCCGGCACTGCGACGCTGCCGGCACTGTCGCAGAGCGACGGCATCAGCGGTCATCCCGCCTACTCACCGCACGGCCTGTGGTTCCTCGACAGCGGCGCGTACTTCGTCACGGCGAACACCTACCCCGGCAGCGCGTCGCTCCATGCGCTGCGCCGGCCGTGGTCGGACGCCAGCGGCCATGCCGGCATCGGCTGCGAAGTCGCGAGTGCCTCGTCGGGTGGCGCGTCGCCGCTCGCCGCTTCGGTGTTCGGGCCCGTCGCCGGCGGCCAGAACCGCTTCGTCGCCTACACCAACAACGCCGGCACCGACGACATCAGCGTCTACGAGAT
>Ga0111539_10000576_pt1 | contig 47128 bp, 102 predicted proteins | sample RhiMethybrSRZTD1_FD_79667 | JGI IMG/M metagenome (GOLD analysis project Ga0111539, IMG submission 79667) | Populus rhizosphere microbial communities from Tennessee, USA - Rhizosphere MetaG P. TD hybrid SRZTD1 (version 2) (version 2) | ecosystem: Host-associated > Plants > Roots > Rhizosphere >... | reverse complement strand
TCGGCCCGCATCACGTCGTCGACCCGCAGGGACTCGTGGTCCTCGGCCAGGGCCGGGCGGCGCACGACGGCCGCGAGTCCGACGGCGGCGAGTCCGGTCAGCAGGGCGACGCCCACCAGGAACGCCAGCGCGAGCGCCCAGGCGGCGCCGGGTGCCGCGAACGTCACGAGCGCCACACCGAGCACCAGGCCGCCACCGAACAACGCCACGGCGACGGCCAGGGGACCGCGACCGAGGATCTGGACCAGGTCGGGAGCGGAAGGGTGGGCGCTGCGGGTGACCCCGACCTGAGCGGGGCACCCCGGAGCAGCCCGCTGCAAAGGAGGACACATGACGGATTCTCCGCGTCATCCACACGACTGCGATGCGTGCGAATTCATCGGCCAGCTGCGGCAGTACGACATTTACGTCTGTCCACAAAGTGGCCGTCCCACAATCGTCGCGCGCTACGGGCGCGATGGTGAATACATCAGTGAAGCTGATCTCCCACTTTTTGCTCTGGGACTTCAGCTCACATTGATCGAAAAATCGAGTGCATGAGGGCATTAGGCAGCACCGGGCGCCCCGCTGAGGGGCGTCCCACGGTGCCTGAGACCCGGGTACCCGGCTAACAACCGCATACGACAAGAAGGAGGCCCATTCGTGGTCACTTCAATTGTCATCGGAGGCCCGCACAACGGCGCTCCGTTCGAGCCTGTCACCGCTGCCGCAGCGCGTGTGCGTGCGAACAGCGAGATTCGCGAGGCTGCCCAGCAGCGTCGCGAGGCGCATCGCGCACAGATGCGCGAGCTGGCCAGAACCCGCGAGGAGGCCAAGCGCGAAGCGAAGCGCGCGGCGCGGCGGCAGTACTTCGACGAGGTCGACGCCGCCTACGCGGAACGCTTCGGTGCTGCGCGACGTGGTCGCGAGCAGTTCATGCAGCGGATCGGCAAGCGCAGCCGCGTCATCGCGTAACACAGAGCCACTGCCCAGGCCCTCAAGTAGAGGGCCTGGGCTTTAGCGTGCTTCCGTTTGGATGGGTGCCTGTCGGGCGCCCGTCCTGGGGGATGACCGCCGTCGTTTTGGATAACCCGCGTACGCGGCGAAAGGAAGGTGAGGACGATGTAACGCCAGCGTGAACATCACACGTACATGGAGCGGCGTTGCCTGAGGGGCGTTCCCAGATATTGGGGCGCCCCTCGCGAAGCGCCGACCAAGGGAGGTGAGATGTACGACCACCGCAACCCGACAAGCAAGACGGTGGAAGATTGCAATGCCGCGCTCGGCAAGAAGGCGGTCTTGGTCTTGACAGGCACGATCCAGGAGCAGCGCGACGGCCCGACCGGGCCGTACGTGATGTTCAAACCGGACGAGCGTTGGGGCTTTGGCGACCACCGCATCGGCATCGAGCTTGATGCCTTTGACGAAAGCGTCGCCCTCCCAAAGGAACTTGTCCTACGCGTTCTCGAAACGCTGAGGCTCACACACATCTACGCGTTGAAGGACTCGCATCCAGACGAGCTGGGCGACGACTTCAAGCCCCACAAGTGGGGCGACGAGATCGAGTTCGCCCACCAGGCGACGGGGCAGTACCTCGACGCGCTCGATGTGACCTACGAGCAAGTGATGGGCGAACCCCGACCTAGCCGGGGCGCCCGGGAAGGAGCCACAGAGTGAGCGGGCACACACCATGGAGTGAGATCAAGCACAAGGCAACCCACGAGCAGCTCGCAGATGCGCGCGGTGAGCTAGCCAAGGGCACACACCCTGGCTTCACGATCATTTGTGACGCGTGTGACTCGGCACTTGTGATCGTCAACAACGATCTCGGATGGTCTGAGGGATCAGGTCAGTTCGGCAGCATCGAACTCGTCTGTATTACGTGTGGACAAACAACCGATATCCATTCCTAAAGGAAAACAACATGGCTGCTACGAAGGCTCAGATCACCGAGTGGCTCACTGATGCACTCCTTGGGGGTGCCCGGTGGGTCGTGATCAAGTGCGACACGCTCGACTCGGAATATCCGCTTGGCGCATGCTGCTACCCGGTCGTGCTCAACCGAGCGGAGGAAGTGCACAAGGTCGTCGGTAACAGCGACGCCACGCAAGAGGTGTACGACCTGACGCTGCCCATCGAGGAACAGCTGGCCGAGTCACGCGCGTGGCATCTGCCAAAGGAGGAGTGATGCGCGGAATCGAAAACCCAAGGCACGTTGTCATCGGGCACCTGGAGTTCATCCGGGATGGGGACGAGATGTCTATCAACGTCCTCGCAGAAGAAGGAAATGCCGACGGAGACGGTGATCACGTCGCCACAGCGGAAGGCATCTGGGACGAGGTGTGGGCCTCGTTCCTCGCTGCTGCGCGTGCGGGAAACGTGCAGGAGGTGCGTCATGAGTGACATAGACAAGGCAATCGCACGTGTGTATCTCGAACTGGCTGCCGATCTTGCTCTACGCGCGGCCAATATCGCCAGTGCCTGCGATGGTCAGGGCGCCCAGGAGATGCAAGAACGTGGAGACAAGGCATACGAGATACTCAAGCCCTATGCGCACGAAGTGTCGTCATGACGATATTTCGCTCAAAGCGACAGCAATACATCGTCGAGGCAATCCCAGATGACGTCTGGGTCCTACTCGATAACGAGGAGTGCGAGCTGCTGTTCTTGATCGAGGACAGACTCACAGGCCGGTTCGACAACTCTGTGTTCCGCGAACGTCTAGAGCAAAAGCGTCAGCTTCGTCGTGCTCGTATCCCGACAGACATAAGGTTCGGTGTCTCATGAGATATTACCTCGACAAAGATGGGCTGTTTCTTCATTCAGAGGATCTCGAAAAGAGCCTCGACGATCTCGCGCCGAAATACTCTCCTGAAGTCGCCCGCGCGTTACGCGGAGTCGCAGAGGCGGTGCGTCAGATGCGCATTCTCACGCTGGCGGAAGAAGCCGAGCGTCAGCTGCGCGACCGCAGCACCCACAACGTAGTGCAGGACGCAATCAGAAAGCTCAACAGGATCGCAGGGAGGTAGTGGGCGCCCGCCAGAAAGGAGAACATCATGGGCCTCTTGTTGACAGCTTGGCATCTGTTCACGTTCGCAATGATGTTTCTGTGGCCACTGATCTGGCTCACGGATTGGTTTCTGCGTAACAGAGATCCATATCAGCGCAGAATGCAGCGCGGAAAATTCTGGCGCTGGGAGCAACGCACTTTTGGACCTGCATGGGCATTCATGTGGGAGGTACCGATCATGTTGGCGTTGGTCGGAATGGCGTTTGCGCTCGGAACACCCGACCCGATCTACTTCTACTGGGTGTATGTCGCCATCGTTGCCGTGGTGGATTGGGTCACAGGCTCCGACGACCCGCCGTACAAGCGTTGGGTCGCAAGCCTGAGCAAGAAGCTGAAGATCAATCCGCCACCACGACCGGTCATCGACCTCTCATGAACGACCGGCAGCTAGAGAAAGCGGTCGAGATCGCCAACCGGGCACCCGACCTACACCCGTGGTTCGTGGCTCTCAACACGTGCAGAGATGGGGCCGACTTCGAAGCGTTCGTCGTCGGCCTCCTGCACGATTCGCTCGAAGACGGCTACGCCACCGAGTACGACCTGATGGTGTTCCCTGGGCCTGTTGCTGACGCTGTGCACACGCTCACGCGCGGCATCGACGAGTCGTACGGTGAGTACATCGAGCGTGTCAGGACAGGCTCTGCGCTTGCGCGCAGAGTCAAGGTCGCGGACGCCGAGGTCAACCTTGCGCGCTCGCTGAACGATGAAACACAGTCAAGAGTCAAGCGATACCAACACGTCATCGACGTGCTCACGAAGGAGGAATCATGAGGGACGTCAGGATCACTTATGGGATGGACGCATACGATTGGTGGGAGGTGGCGATCGACGGTCTGCTCAACACAGGCACGTTCTTCGTACGCATCTCGCCGTCCGGAGGGCGCCCGCCGTTCGATGCGCTACTGGTGGGACGCGACAAAGAGGCCAAGCGCTGGAACACACTGCTCGTTAGGCGTGCCGACAAGAACCAAGAGCTGATTGGCTCACCGAGCGATCCGCCCGAGAGTGTCGTCGTCGACAAGATCCACATCTACTAGGAGGCGCAATGGCACGTAACGAGACCCACGAGTATGTACACCGCATTCTCGACGGGCACATATCCGTCGATAATCACATCAAGGCGGTTCAGGCCGCCGCCGACGGGCTTGAGAACGCCACCGTCGACTGCGAGATACAAGGAGACTACGGTGGTGACTGCGCAGTCATGTACGTCTCGGGATACAAACTCTTGAATGAGGAGGAACAAGCGGCGAAGCGCGCGGCACTCGATGAGGAGCTAGCTGCCGCAGATGAGCGGGAGCGCGCGGAGCTGGCCCGACTCAAGTCCAAATACGAAAGCTGACCTACGCGCTTTTAGAAAGCCGAGGGTCCCAGGGCGCCCGGAAACAGGGACAATTGGCCCTGTTTTTCTGAAAGTGTGATATAATGTAATTGGGAATACCCGTCCCTTTGCTCTGAGAAATCGGAGACCATTTAGGTAGGGACAGAGGTAACCCTTGCATACATAACCGGCTGAGGGGAGTGATTGCCTATGGCATCACTGTCTGTCATCCAAGCACGCGCTGACGAGCTGCGAAGCAGCCTTCCGCAACTGACGCCGATGCGTCTGTACCGAATTCTCTGCCGAGAATTTAGTAACGCGGAACGCGACTTCCTCGTCAGGGCTGCTCGGTTGGAGGGCTATCACCGCGGGATCACGCCTGGTTGGGGGCGTTTGCATCCCGTGGTGGCTCGTTGGCAACCCAAGGGGCGCCCGGAAGAACCTGTCATCAAGTCCGAAAGGAAGGTGATTGCTGTGGACTACCCGGTTATAACCATCGAGGCGCGGGAGTTGCGTGCACACGACTGGATCGAGGACGTCGGCCCGATCGCCAAGTTGGGGAACTACTCAACTATGGTGATGCTCTGGCTCCCCACCGGAAAGACGATGCACTATTCCCCACGTGATCATGTGCGCGTGAGGCTCGAGGATCGCGGTGAAGAGGTTCTCTAACGAAAGGAGAGTGAATGGCTGACGCGACTGCGCAGACCAGTATCTATCTGACTCCGGAGGATCGCGAGGTCCTCGGGAAACTGCAGCAGAGTACAAGTCTGGGCCGCTCTGCGGTGATCAGACTTGCATTGCATCGGCTCGCAGAGGACGAAACTGACATGGAAACAATTGGTCGCTTAGCGAAGATCAGAGCGTCCGCAGAAGAGATCATTTCTCTTACTCAGGCATAGAATACTTCTATGCCTGAATCTCCATGCAAGGGTTGTGGGCAGCTTGTGCTGCACACAGATGACGACAGCATTCCCACGTGCGAAACGTGCGGGGATAAGTTGATGTGGTGGCAAATCATCATGGATATTGCTGAGGGCAAGATCAAAGTGCAGTTCGACTCTGATGGGCGCCCGATCGTTCCTGGTGCTCCACCCTCCTAGTAGTTCATGCTTGTAGCTATGCGATGTGCTGCGCATAGCTACAAGCATGGGCTTTTTCAACACATGGGGAGGTGAAGAAATGCTTGGACGTAATGAAGTGATCCGTGAATATTTCCGCCTCTGTGATCTGGTCAATCGGGTCGAGGAGGAAACCGATCTGCTGGATGCCGACGAAGCGCAGGCGATGCGCGCTCGTTACAGCGAACGCGCAGAGGTTGTGTTGGATCACTACAGAGAGGAGCGACGCAAGGCAGAGCGTGTGGGCGCAGTTCAGTAAAGCCGAATCTAAAAGGAGAACATTTTGGTAGACAAAGAAATGCTGCCCGAGTTGCTGTCCGAGTTGCTGGGGCAGTTCAACGACATTGTCGACTGGACACGCGGAACCGCCGAAATCGGCATCACTGCTGTGCAGGAGGACTACTACGTCGATCTTGGTGTGTTCGGCGAGCAATCGCTATACGTCGAGATCAACAACGACTACCACGAAGTCGATGTGGACGCGGTCACCGGCAACGCGCCGCATGACCTCGAACAAATGAGGGACTCGCTGCGCGAGGTTGTCGACTCAATGGGGTCGGAGACGGGCGCCCTCGATGATGTTCTGGCAACGATGAGTGCGTCGGGCAATGAGGAAGAGCAGCGGCTTGCGCGGGTCATGATCGCCGTGGCGGACGCGGTGCGTGGGTTCCCAACCACAGCGCCTGTGCTTGGGCCTGTGCCTCCGACACCGGCTCCGTGGCCCGGCGCGATGAAGAACATCGACTACACGGCCGATGACTTCCCACTGCGCTACCAGCCGCCGCCTGGTTTCACCTGGACAACTGATGGTGACAACAGCCCTGTTGCGCACACCGATGCGGGAAAGCGCAACTGCGAGAAGTTGCGGCGTACCGGCCCCGGCTCGGGCAGCATGGTGCTCGACTGGAAGGGACGTGTCAGCTGGATCGAGCGCGGTGACGACACGATGGCGGACAACCAGGGCCGCTGGTCTCTTTGGTTCAACAAACGGGACGGCATCCCATGCGGTACCGGCAGCTTCAACGAGGCCACGCACCCGCTTGCGATCGACGAGCACGGCTATGTGATCGGCGAGTGGTCAGATTCGAATGGGCGCACATCGGTGTGGCCCACTGCGAGCGCTACGGCCGTAGGTAAGGACCGTGTACGCGAAATTCGCAACGAGTACTACAGCGGTGGTGCTGAATCGCCGCCCGCAGAAGAGGCGCCAAAGGAAGAGTTCGCGCCGCCTGAGCCGGTCGCTCTCTAAAGCCTCGCACCTATCTAAAGGAGAACAATGCCGAGTATTGTCGTGCCGGAAGACGGAGGATGGACCATTGCCAAGGCCGTGATGGGCCACGTCCCCAACCTGCTGCTGTGGGGGCCTCCAGGAACAGGCAAGAGCACCTTCGGCTGTGTCGAGGGCGCCCCGTCCTGGTATCGCATCTACTGCCACGAGGAAATGTCCGACATGGACATTGTTGGTGGCCCGTCGCTGCGTAACGAGGGTGGGGCCACAGCCAGCGGCTGGTCGGACGGTGTCGGCCTACGCGCATGGCGAGAGGGAAAGCGCCTTGTGATCGACGAGATCGACAAGGCAGGCGGCTCCGCGCTGACTGCGCTGCTCGCGATCACCGAGGACCACTCGACAGCGTCGTACACGATCCCACTCACAGGCGAGACGGTGCGACCACACGCCAACTTCCACTGCATCGCCACGATGAATGCGCATCCGGATGAGCTGCCGGAGGCGTTGCGCGACCGCTTCACGGTCAAAATCGAGATTGACAAGCCGCATGAGAAGGCCATCGCTGCGCTGCCAGAGGACTTGCGTCTGGCAGCGAGAGCGTCCGCGAGCCTGGAAGGAGACCGCCGTGTCTCTATTCGTGGCTGGCGTGCGTTCGCGATGCTCAGGCACGGAACAAGCGACGAGCACATCGCCGCGCTGGCGGTGTTCGGTATGCCGCAGGCGCAGGAGGTCGTCGATGCGTTGCAGATCGTGCGCGACGGCAGCGATCCCGAGGCACTGGCCACGCTCTACTCATAGGAGGAGGCATGGCAGCAAAGAAGAAGCAGGTCAAGGCGAAGCCGTTCCCGGAAGCGATTGACGGCCAGCCTTGGCAGATCAGAGAGTCTCCCACCCCCCGTCAGGCGGGGGTGGGGGAGGGGAAGATGATGGTGCCAATGGGCACCGATATCAAGGAACGTGCGGTGCGTCTGCACGAGATGATGCACGTCTCGATCACCGACGGCGACAAGATGATCGCAGCGTCACAGGAGCTTCCCGCCGACATTCTCAACAACTGCGAGGACGCACGCGTGCATGGGCACATGCAGAGGATCGGCTTCGGAGAAGAGCTGGGCGCAATGTCGGGCGTCATCTCCGACTTCGAGATGCAGCAGATCGCCAAAGAGGGTCAGCTGATCCAGTTGGCCTCCATCGGTGCGGCCATGTCAGGCACGCCCGAGTGGTACCGGCTGAAACAGGCCATCGAAGACAACGCGGGGAAAAGTTCGGACAAGTGGTGGGCTGCGCACACCGGGCGAATACTTGGCAAGCAGATCATGCACAACCCCCGCAAACTCCCAGCCTGGGAGGACACGGTCACTCTCTGCGAGAGACTGATCGAGCTGTTTGGCGATCCAGGGCGCCCGGAAGAACCAGCAGTCGTTGATTCCCTCTCAGCCGCCAAGACCTTCGAGGTCGCGAAAACGACTGCGGAGTTCGACAAGAAGCCGGTCACGCTCAAGGGGGGCACCAAAGAACACAGCGAGGTATATGGCTGGCACAAGATGGAGATCGTCGAGCCACCGTTGACGGTGCGGCTGCCAGCACAGATGCGGATGAAGCCACGCAAGATCCCGGAGGCGTACGGCAGACGCCTACGCCGCGTCGGGCGGCTCTACCACGACGGGCGTGTTTTCTCACGCAAGCTACGCAAGCCAGGCGGCGGGGCGGTGTTGATCGACGCGTCCGGCAGCATGAGCCTGGAAGCCAGCGACATCATGAACCTCGTGCAGGCGTATCCGGGTGGGGTGATCGCAACCTATTGCAGCGAATCCGACCGTACGGGTGGGCGTGGCTGGCTAACCGTGATCGCCCGCAATGGCATGCGCTGCGAGGATTACTTGATGGAACCGCCGGGTGGTGGCAACGGCGTCGACGGCCCCGCGCTCGAATGGATCGCGCAGCATCCCGGTCCGCGCTTCTGGATTTCAGACGCCCGGGTTCACGGTGGCGCGATCGGGCTTGCCCACTGCCTCGGCGTCTGTCTCAAACACAACATCAAGCGAGTCGATAATGCAAATGAAATTCTCGGCCGCGTATGATGTAGTACCAGAAGTGGGCAAGGGAGAGGTGTAAGCCTCTCCCTTGCCGACCCGGAGAAAGGAGAACGCAAACGCCGGGTCGCGGCGAGTCTAGCGCAGAAAGGAGGACATGGTGAATCCGAACCCAAACGACCCTGTACGCGATGGTGGTAGCCACTGGCGGAGCCAGTGAAAGAACATCATCCGCTCACAGAACTGATCCCAGAATGCGCGGATCAGGACAGCCTTGCCTTCGAGATCGCACAGAACGGCGCGCACGAACCTGTTGTGCTGTACGAGGGCAAGGTGATCGAAGGACGTGTGCGTCAGCGTGCCTGCGCTGATGTTGACGTTCAGCCGCAGTACCGCGATTGGGTGCTGATGGCCGAAGGCGACGTTCTCGACTGGATGGTGCATCGCCACGTCGATCAGCACCATCCGACGGGACTTGATGTGATCAAACTCGCCGCAGCTGTCTTGCCTTACTACCGAGATATGCCGGGGCAAACAGAGAAGCGTCTTTATGTCGCTCTTGGCGGTGCGTTGTCCTGGAACAAAATCCGTGCGCTCAACGGTCTTGAGGAAGCGGGCGCCCTCGGCCCGGTGCTCAGCGGCGAGAAGGACATTTACGAGGCTGCACGCGCAATCGGTCTTGCCCCTGACAAACGAAGCGTTGCGCTCGGCGCAAGCTACGGCGCAGGAGACAAGTTCGACGAAGCGACTCAGCCATTGAAACGGTATCTCGCTGCCTGGAAACGCAAAGGCAACGAGTTCAAACACCTCAACCCTAAGGAGGCATCACGAAGGCTTTCATTGATCGGGTCACTAATCGCCGATCTCGAAGCGATTCGACCGGACCTCCAGAAACGGTCGGTGACAGCGAGTTACTCGGCACCACCGGAGAGGAAGGTGATCCCATGAGCGGGGCAGAACAGCTGCCCCTACGACCACAAGTCATCACGCGCGGCGAGAAGTACGCCCTGATCAACATCAACCTGGACAGCCTCGACGAACTGCAGCGTCTTGGCATTGCAGCCCGTGTCTGGGATCAGGTGCGCTTCTTGATGGAAGCAAACGGCACCTATCGTGCGCGTGATCCACACATCATCGGCTCTAGCGCGGTCGGCAAGACCGAAGATATCGATGCTGTTGTGGCCGAGCTGGTGAACATAAGCTGGTCAACCCTTGGCCGGGTGCGGCCGCGTCTACTCCAGCGTGCAGACGTTGTCGAAAAGCTCGTCAATGGGGAGTACGAGTCCTTCAAGGACGTAGCTGTCGATCTCGGCATGAAGGTGACTATCTCCTTTTTCAAAGGAGGAGTGAAGTCACGTTCAAGCACACCAACATCTCACTTTGGGCAAGGCGACAAGTTCGATATTGTAACCTCTTCTTTGCGTAGCTATTTGCGCGCATGGAAGAAGAAGAACTTTCGCTACGCCCACGTCAACCCAAAGGAGGCGCAGAAACGAGTCAAGGTACTCGATGAAATTCTCGCAGATTTACAAACCGCAAGAGAGGACCTGGTGAACCGTTCGCACGTAGCGACGTACCGGGTGCCCTCCGAACGAAGGGAGAACAAGTAAGTGAACGGGTACAACGGCACTTTCGAGTTGGTCGATCCTCGCACGATCATCATCGACCACACGTACCAGCGCGCTCGCAAGAACACACTCGTCCAGCAGATCGCTCAGTCCCCCTCGTGGGAGGCGTTCGGTGTGCCAGTGTGCTTCCGGCGCGAGAACGGCATGTACTACTGCGCCGATGGTCAGCAGCGCATCGCTGGGCTGCTGGCTTCGGAGAAGCCGCCGAAGCTGGTACCGATCGTCGTGTTCGATATCCAGGACGTGACCGACGAGGCCCAGGTCTTCGTGCGGATCAACGAGTGGCGCAAGTCACTGCAGCCGATCGAGAAGCACAAGAGCAAGATCGTGGCCCGTGATCCAGCCGCACTCGCGATGGAGAAGGCGGTCGCCGAGGCGGGCTTCACGATCGACAACAACACGGGCCAGGGTGTGGCCAACGCCAAGACGATCCAGGCGGTGGCTGCCCTCGGCGTCGTCTACAACCGGATTGGCGAGGAGGGCGTGCTGCAGACGCTCACCTGCATCCGGGAGGCGTGGCCGAACGATCAGACCGCGATCAAGTCGCACATGCTGCGCGGCGTCGCGGAGCTGATCGAGGAGCAGGGACAGAACTACGTCCGTGCCAGCCTGATCAAGGCCCTCAAGAAGTCGACGCCGAGCGTCATCCTGCGCAAGGCGGACGAGCTGCGCTTCGACTTCGGCGGCTCGAAGGGAACGCAGGTGCGGCGGGCGTTCTCGGTGCTGTGTGGCCTCAAGATGCCACGCGAAGCAGCGCCGAAGAAGTAGCTCTATCCGAGAGGGCGGGGCTACGCCAGTCCCGCCCTCCGTTCCTTCCTCTCTAGGTAGCACCGGGCGCCCCCTGGTTTGGGACGCCCCACGGTGCCTAGTCAGCACCCCGACACGCGTGGTGTGTGTCGGCACAAGGAAGGAGGAAGCCCCACATGGCTTCCAAGAACTACGCCCACGACAAGCGGGCAGAGAAGAAGGCGGAGAAGGAGATTCTCCGCAATCTTGCCGAACTCGGCGGCAAGCTGCACGACGACGACGACATCACCTACGCCGGGAGCAAGCTGATCATCCCGGAGTCGATGACGATCGGCAGGGCACGCGAGTTCCTGGAGCTGAAGGAGCGGGAGATGGAGACCGAGACGGACTTCGTCCGGGTCTTCAACTACCGCCCTTGGGATGGCGCGTACTGCATGTGGAACGCGTTCAAGCGGCTCTTCGGTGCGGTCGGGCACAAGGGCACGATGGGCATGTTCGGCCCGAACCCGCCGCAGCTGATCACGATCCCGACGGACGTCGGCAAGACGGAGCAGATTCCGTGGGGCAACTTCGAGCTGCCTCTGCTGCCCGGCGTCGAGTTCGCCACCTTCCAGTCGAGCCACCAGGAACTCGGCCCGCTGTTTGGTGTCACAGCAACCGGTCCGAAGAAGCATGCCGCCGAGATCCAGGGCATCTTCTCGGTGATCGAGGACGAGCTGGAGAAGAACTCGATGTACCGCGGCAAGGCGTTCGACGGGCAGCCGATGCCCGAGTTCATCGACCTCACGGGTGTCAACCCCGAGCAGGTCGTGTACTCGAAGGAGGTCATGACGCAGCTGGAGGTGAACATCTGGGCGCAGCTGCGTTACACCGAGCAGTTCCAGAACGAGGGCATCCCGCTCAAGCGCGCAGTTCTCGTGCACGGCCCTTACGGGACGGGCAAGACGCTGGCGGCGGTGCTCACCGGCCAGGAGGCAACGGCCAACGGCTGGACGTTCATCAAGGGGCGCCCGGCTCGTGACGACCTCGGCTTCGTGATGCAGACGGCGCGGCTCTACCAGCCCGCGGTCGTGTTCTACGAGGACGTCGACCAGGTCGCGGACGTCGAGGGCCAGAGCAACGCCAGCATCTCACAGCTGCTCGACCGCTTCGACGGGATCGAAGCCAAGGGTGCGCGTCTGCTCTGCGTTCTGACGACCAACCATGTCGAGCGCATCCACAAGGGCATGGCCCGGCCGGGACGGCTCGACGCGATGATCAAGATCGACGAGCTGGACCGCGAGGGGTTGGAGAAGCTGATCCGCTCCCACCTCAACGAGCGGCTCGCCGGGGAGATCGACTGGGACGCCGTGATGGAGGCTGCCCAGGGATACAAGCCCGCGTTCATCACCGAGTTCGCGCATCGCTCGATCCGCTACGCGATGGTGCGCACTGGTGGCGAGTCGGAGGGTGTCGAGCTGGTCACCGAAGACCTGATCGCAGCGGCCCAGGGGCTGCGTCCGCAGTTCGAGCTGATGACCGATGCCAAGGACAGGCACGAGCAGCCGCAGCTCGACCAGGCGTTCCGCACCGTCGTCAGGGGTGTGGTGCGCGACAGCTTCGACGAGCGGGTGCTCGTCGAGAGCGACAACTAGAAGGGAGGGAAGATATGGACGAGGACCAGAACATCGAGAACGAGCCGTACGACCGTGTCGAGGACGTGATGCGTGGCATGAACTCCTACGGAGCGATGATCGCTATGTTCTTTCACCTCTCCGAGCAGAACCCGGTCATTCCGCTCATGGCGGCCGAGTTCATGGCGCAGCTGATTCACAAGCTGCACCAGTGGGGCGTGGTCGATGATCAGCAGCAGGAGCAGCTGATGTTCCGTATCCGCGAGGACGCAGCGACACGCAAGGCCCAGATCATGGACCACCTCAACAAGGACAGCGACGATCCCGAGCGTGATCCGACCAAGGATCTGATCGCGAGCCTCGGCATCTAACAGGTTTCTGCCCCGGCCCTCGAAAGGGGCCGGGGCAAACCTGGTTATAGGGAGGGACAATGCCAGTCTGTAGAAAATGCGGTGCGATGCAAGCGAGCGCCGAAATGCGTCGCTCCACAAAGAAGGACGAGTGGCTTTGCAAGGATTCGTCACGGTGTAAGTCGCGCCGCCTCGCCCTCAAAAAAGGAAAGTGACATGGACGTAACCACCGCTCTGCGTGATCTCGGGCGCCTGTTCGAAGAGCAAGACAACAAGATCGGCACGCTGACTGCCGACCAGGCTGAGCTAAGGCGACAGGTCGCAACGCTTGAACGTCGCGCAGCGCTGGCGGAAGAAAACGCCACAGCGCTCGACGAGGAATTACTACGCATCTCAAGCGCGGCACGCGAGCGCGAGGCCACGCTAACCAACGAAAAGAAGCGACTTGCTGACGAGGTTGACCGACTGCAACGGCAGGTCAACGACGCCGAGAGTCGTGCGCTGCTATATGAGCAACGCAGCAAGGAGCTGCAGAAGAAGGCTGATCTTTATGACCGGATCGCCCCAGCCTGCGAGAAGCTGCTGACAACGCTTGATCGGTTGCCGCTCTCAATGACGAAGGCCGCGATCGTCCCTGGTGCGACTCGGCCAGAGATCGAGCTGTACGGAACCTACGACTGGCAGCACGTGATGGATGCGAAGCTCGCACTCGCAAAGACGATGAGAAAGGAGGACTGACTTGAAGGTCGAAACGATCAACAACTCAACCTGGGTTGTGTTGTCGCGGCGGAACCTGCTGACGCTGCTGATGAAGCTCGACGGGTACCCGGAAAATTCTGCCTGCACAATTCAGGGTGGAATCGACGCGCCGGGGTTCTTTGTCAAAGCCGAAGAGGACCAGGAGCACTATGCGGACCGCGTTGTGCCTCCGGGCATGACCCCGTGGGGGCCGATGCGCCCTGACACGGAAAGCAAGTTGAGCGGGCTATGAGCGACGACTTTGTTCTCGATGGCGAGGAGCTTTGGCCACGCACAGCGAAGGAACGCTACGGCATTTTCCGTGTCAAGAACGGGGGGCGCCCGGAGTTGGTCGCTACTTGCCGCACCCAAAGCTCGGTTGGTACAACGCTGTGTCGGTTGGGGGCTGAGGGAGAGTTCCTCAACTACTGCGTTGGGGTCATGGACGGACGCGACCACCAGGACGACACAGGCAAGTGGATCGGCAAGTGGCTGATCCTGCCCTGGCAGGAGAAGGAGAACACAGATGACTAGCTACCAACACGTGTTTGCTTACTGGTGCGCGCGCGAACTGGCATTGCCTATTGAGGTACAAAACAACGCACATCTCGTTTTGCCCCTGTATCACCCGAAGTTGATGATCCGAGAGGGCTTCATCCGAAGCCTTTTCGGCAACGAAATGACGCTGGTCCGCACGTTGCGCAACAGCAGGGGCAAGATTCGCTGCTTCCTAATCAACGGCGACCAGGGTCAAACCATGACCGAGCGCAACCAGCAATGGAGAGCGCGAGCGGTGTTGCAAGCCTCGGGCACCCCTTGTCTGGTTGTTCCGTACCGTGCGCTACACACAGCAGAGATCGACGTTGACTCGATTCGTCCAATCGAGATCACCGCAGATCGCACTGAGCGGATCATGCATCACACCGCCGGTTTCGATGCAAAAGACATCGTCTGGAAACCCGAAGCAGGTTCGGCGACGTTTCAAACAGGCAATATTTCGGGACGCCCTGGCCTTGTTTTTTTCCGTCGTATTGCTCAACACAAATGGGTCAGAGACGAGAAGGGACGCTCCGCGTATACGATCGCTCCTCTCCCACCCGCCCAGCGCACGGCAACGATACGTTGGCGCGGCTTTATTGCACAAGTACTGGACGACGGCACAGTCGAGGCCACCGAGAATCGGCACCGGCTTGGCGACAGCGTCTTTAGCGCACAGCTGATCGGTGAAACAGTCCGACGCAAGTTCGTGTCGTCGTTCGACTACCAGGAACGCTGGCCGCTGTACTTCCTTGCGGAGCTGCCGAGGGGCGCCCGTGTCAAGAGCGTCGACGACGCGATCATGGCGCTCGCACCGCCGATCGTGCATGCGGCGATTGCGCAGGGACGTGACGTGAAGCGGCAGGGAGACATGTTCGCGATCCCAACCGAGCTGAAAACAAAAGAGGTGCGGCTGCTGACAGGCAGCGCGATCCGCAAGATGCAAGGGATCTTCGGCACCGACCATCTTGTCACCGAGAGCGTGGTCGGCAAGAACCGGGTCACCTACGGGCGTGGCTTCATCCACCACCGTCCGGTGGGACGACGGCCCGACCATCGCAGCTGTCACCTCGACAAGGTCTGGCACCTGATGGTGCCGAACGCTGTTCCGCGCAGAAGGCGCGGAGCCAACGCGCAGACAGGAACGCAGACGCCAGAGAGCGCTCCGTTCTAATCTGCGCCAACGAAAGGAGAACGCATGATGCAGACGGAGACGTCTGTGCGGGAGAGCGCGGTTGCGCTCGAACAGATCGAGTGCCTGAGCTGCGGCTCGGTGACGCTCGAAGGCAAGTGCCTCTCGCCCGAGTGCGGCGAGGCTGCGGCACAGTCGGTGCCGAAGGGGTCGCTGACTCCGAACGGCATTGCGCTGCCGAGCGCGTTCACGATTCGCGGGCGCGTCGACTGATAATCCTTCAGCCGGGAGGGGCGCCCTGCCCCTCCCGGCAGGGAAGGGAGGCGATGTTCAGGAACAAGAAGCGGTGTCGTAACCTGTCTCCTTCTCCGCACCCGTCGTATCACGGCAGGCGCTGTGTACGGGACGCGGATCATGACGGCATGTGCCAAGTGAAGATTGGCCCATACCGGCATTACTGGAACCAGGCGTTCTACGAGCGGCTAGGTCGAGCGCTCAGCAAAAGCGAATAAAGGAGAACGATGTATCGTCAGGGAGATGTACTGCTAGTTCCGGTCGACGAGGTCCCGAAGAAGCGCGCCTACGTCAAGCGCAAGAGGGGCGAGGGCGTGATCCTCGCTGCGGGAGAGGCGACCGGCCATCATCACCGTGTGCGTGAGCGGGGCGTCCGCGAGTACAGGGCGGGACGCAACCGCTACCTCACGACCGGCAAGGCTGGTGGCACGGTCACGCACGAGGAGCACGACCCGATCTCGCTGCCGCCGAATGGCATGTTCAGGATCGTGCAGCAGCGCGAGTACGAGCCGGTCATCGTCGATAACACCATCCGGGCCTCGGAGCGGCAGGTGTACGACTGATGAGCAAGACAGTCGCTGATCGGGCGACTGAGCTGGGCCTGGACAAGCAGCAGCTTGTCCAGGCCCTGAAGCTCATCGGCCACAACAAGCTGATGTTCGACGGATGGAACCGGAACACTGGCCCCTGGTACAGCCGCTGGAGGAAGTACAAGCAGTTGCTCTCTCTAGAACAGGCCGCGAGTGCGCTTGGCGTCGACCCAGAGGACGCGAAACGCGAGATCAAGATCGCCTCTTACCACAGCTGGACAATGGCCGAGGTAATCACGGCAATGTTCGACTTCCACAAGGAGCACGGACGCTGGCCCAAGAGTAAGGAGTACACGCAGGCGAACGGCCTGCCGCCGCTGAATCAGTGGCGTAATCTCCGCAGCGACTTCCGGGTCTCGGCACGCGACTTCTGGGAGCGACAGATCGCAGCTGACAGGCGTTGCGGGCCGCTGATGGCGATCGGTCTACGCAACGTGCTTGCCCGCAAGGAAGCGATCGACCGGATCGGCTTCGAGAAGTTCATCAAGGACGGGCTTGCCACCGTGATTACGGAGGACGCCGAGTACGGGACGCTCTACCGGCTACCCGGTGAAACACCGAAGGAGCCGATGGTGCTGCTGAAGGTGATCAACTCGACACCGGAGCCGGACGGCTCATTCGCCGACTACTACCTGCGGGTGCCCCCGACAATGACCGATGTGCGGGAGGCGCTGCGCTGGACGTTCGGTGGGGACGAGACGCTCGGCAGCCAGCTGTACGAGCCACTCGTACAGACATGATCTGCGACCGGTGTGGAAAGGATGACATCTCATCGACCATGAGCTACTTCAACACTGACACGATCTGCCCGGAGTGCGACGACGCAGAACGGGCGCATCCACTGTTCCAGCAAGCACGTGACGCCGAGTTGGCAGCCACCATCCAGGGTGATCACAACTTTCCTGGGATCGGTCTGCCGCTCGACCTGAGGAAGTAGCCGTGACGCATCCGCCCGAACTGCGTGAACGCGCAAAGCAGCTACGCAAACAAGGTCTGCTCATCAAGGTGATCGCGATCGAGCTTGGCGTGCCCAAGCCGACGGTCATCCGATGGCTGAATCCGAAGCTCGAAGCGCGAGGACGAACTCGGGCACGCAGACTGCGCTACTCAAAGAAACGCCGCTGTCCTGAGTGCGGGGAACGCATGTCTGATGACGCAACACAGTGCGTGAACTGCTTCGACAAGAACAGGCGCTACTGGACACGTGAACGCGTGATCGAGGCGTTGCGGCTCTGGGCAGCGGAAAATGGAAGAGAGCCGGTCGTGGAAGATTGGGACCGATCGGGAAAGAACCATCCCGCGATTAGCACTATCCTTGATGGCGTAAATCCACCGTTTACGTCCTGGTCGGAGGCATTGCTTGCTGCGGGCTTCACGCCACGCAAACGCCGTAGCCCAAGGTGGACACAGTCAAAGTTCGACCGCGCCAAACGGGCCGAGCTACGTAGGAAGAACAGAGAAGATGCGCTCAAGCGTGCTGTTGCAAAGGAGAACACAGATGAACACCCGAAGGGGCACCCGTGAGGTTGGGTGTGCGACGTGAGCGATCCGACGAGGCAGTACCTCCAGGACCAGCTAGAAGCAAACGCCAACGCGCAGCCGATGAAGGTCTACTGCAGCCTCTGCCCGAAGTGGGAAGTCTCGGGCACGGTGGCCGAGACACGTGCCGCATCGGAGAAGCACCGTGCAGAGGAGCATCCTGAGATCGTCAACCGGCGCAAGGTCGTGCGCAAGCGACGCATGTTCTCGCAGGCGATGACGGCGGAGCGGGAGGCAGAGATTGAGGAAGAAAGGAGGAAGCGGATGCGCGCCCTGGGCCTTGCGTGACCAGAGTTGAAATCGAGGTTCTGCGGCTACTCGGCAAAGGACATACACGTCGCGAAATCGCCAAGGAGATGGGTTTTAGCGATAGCACGATACGTCGTGTGATCCGTCGTCTCTGCCAATATTATGGCTGTACGCAAACGGAACTACCGGGCGTGACAGGAAAGGAGAACAATGGCAGATGAGGAACTCATCGAAGCTGAGGTAGTGGCAGAAGACCTTCTGCCCGAGGTGCGCAGACCGCAGGGTCTGTTGCGAGGGGCAGAAGCTGGCGACCAGCTGGCGCATGCGATGAGCATCGCGAAAGCGCTGGCGGACGTAATCGACAAGCAAGACCTCTACAAGAACATCTCCGGCAAGAAGCACGTGCTCGTCGAGGGATGGGAGCTACTCGGATCATTGCTTGGCGTGTTCCCGGTTGTCGAATGGACTCGACAAGTTGAGAATGGCTGGGAGGCCCGAGTGGTAGCGAAGACCCTCGACGGCAATGAGGTTGGCTCAGCAGAGATGATGTGCACACGGGCGGAGAGCCGTTGGCGGACAGCTGACGACTACGCGATCCGTTCGATGGCACAGACACGGGCGATCTCAAAGGCACTGCGCGGCCCGCTCGGCTTCGTGATGAAGCTGGCTGGATACGAACCTTCCCCGGAAGCGGAAATCCCCCAGGAGACAGCGCCGCCGAAGGAGCGGCCGTTTGATCCAGAGCGAGACCTAACGCCGGGCGCCCTCACCGAGGTGCATGACATCTCCGAGGCGTTGAACGGGTTCGATGCAACGATCGACTGGCAAGAGACCTTGTCATCGGTAACCAAGCAGGTGTACCAGGAGGTCTCGTGGCGGACTCTTGACGAGACCCGTCGCAACGACTTCTGGCGCAGGCTTGCGAACGCGGTGCAGTGGATCACCGATCACACGCCAGCGGGAGATTTCCCACCGGTCGAGGCGAAACAGGTCGAGCAGGGTTTCGCCTACGCATTCAGCGGAGAGGTCGTCAAGGTCATCTACAAGGACGTTCCTGTGCCCGACGTGGTGGCGGAGGCAGCGTTGACGCCGGAGCAGATCGCTCAGGTTGATGCGGCGCTCGCCTCAGGAGACGACGACGTGTCTTTCTCTTATGAGCGAGATTGACCCGGAAGCACTCGACCGTTGGATAACCGACGGGCGCTACCAAAACACCACGCTGTACGTGTGGTGCCAGAACCCCGAGTGCGAAACGTACGACGAAGAACAGATCGAAGTACGCGTGCAATCCGAGTACGGCACGACATGGTGGACGCCAGATGAATGCCCCGAATGTGGAGGCGACCTAGAGGAGCTGCGTCCCGAGTAAGAGAAAGGAGAACCCGTGACGATGGAGAGGAGGTGGTCGGATGACGACATCCTCTACGCGATCCTGGAATGGCACGAAGAGCACGGGTGCCCCCCGAGCTGGGATGACTGGAGCCGCAGCGGCGGAGACAAACACCCCACCTCAGTCACCGTCCTAAAGCGGTTCGGCTCTCTGGGTACGGCAATCCGAGAGGCTGGCCTCACTCCTTACGAACCGCAACGCGTCAAGTTCGATGAGGCGTTGGCGCATCAGCTGCGGATGGACGGCGTGCCTGACACAGAGATCAGCAAGCGGCTCGGGATCGGCTACCACGTGTTGTTCCACCGGCTCGGTCCTCGGCCAAAGCCTGTGAAGACGGGCAAGAGACGTTCGCGCGAACAAAGGATCGCTGACCTGCAGGAGGCGCTCAAGAAAGGAGAGCGATGAAGCTCTGGCTCGACGACGTGCGTCGCGCACCCGAAGGCTGGGCCTGGGCGCGCACCAACGACGAAGCAAAAGAACTGCTGCTCAGCAACGAGGTCACGCACTGCTCGCTCGACCACGATCTAGGTCTGCACGATCTGGACATTGATGCGGGAGAGCACGAGGACTGGGACAAAGTAATCGAGATCAGCAACGCGCTTGGCAGGCACAAGCACGGTGAGACCGGCTACGACCTTGTCAACTGGATGATCGAAAACAAGCGCGTCCCCGAACACATCACGATCCATTCGTGGAACCCGGCGGGCGCACAGAACATGGCTGCGCGATTCACGTACTTCGGTTACGACTGCACGATCGCGCCGTTCCGCCCCTGAAAGGAGGACGTATGGCCAAGCGTGCATTCTGGCCTGGCTTCAGTTGGCGCATCCTTGCGCACCGACGAGAGTCGACCGGCAAGAACGCGAAACACACGGGCGATTCGATCGACCTCAGCAGCGGCATGGACAGAGTCCCAACTGGCTATCCCGGCATCCGCGCGGTCATAGACGGAGATTGGGAGTTCGACGAGCTGGTAATCGATCACTGGTTTCACCTTGAGCAGATGAATGACCGCGACTGGTGGATCGGAGTGGGCAACCCGAGCAACGGAAATTATTTCCACATCAATGTCCACATCAATGGCGACAAGAGCGTCTCTGTCTCCATCGAGGACGAGTCGCAGGAATGAACAACCTGCGCTATCAGCTGCGGCTGATCGGACGCCACAAGCAGTACGGGGGAACACGCCAAGCGCTCGGCTTTGCCTTGCGGCACTGGCGCTGGTGGTGGTGGGGCGCCCCACCACCGGAAGAGAAGTACACCCATATCGGTCAGGAGGACCAATGACAGGAATTCCAGTGATGTTCGCCGGTCAGGCGGAAGGTGCGATCCCCAACGGAAGCTGGGTTATCAAGCAGAACTCGGAAGAGGGAGACGGCCACCGTGACGGCACCGAAGGCAGGGTGCTCTCGTCGATCGCTGTCCCAGAGGACATGCGTGAAGAGGGATTCACCGAAGAGTTCTTCTACTTCATCGATTGGGGCGGCGGCGTTCCGGTCGGCACGATCGCCTCGAAGGTACGAGCAAGCGTATGAACGAAGCGGAAAAACTGGCAGCGTTCATTGTTGAAACACAAGCAAATGTTCGTCGTCTTGGCGAGGAATTCAAAGATCCAGACGATGATTGGATCTCTATCGCATTCCTACAGGGTGAGAACGAGACCTACATGATCGGCATGGCTGGCGAGACATTCGCTAATGAGAATTCGAAGGACATGCTGGCTATGTGGCTCAAGCAGGCGATGATTGTGCTCGGCGCAAAGCGCTATGCCGTGCTGTTCAACGTCCACGGTTTGGAGAACCCATCCGGAGAGGATTGGGAGGCATACCGCAACGGCAAACGTATTGCCGAGTTTCCTAATGCATACGAGATGCTGTTGATGGTTGCTGGCGATGCCGAACAAGAACTCGGCTATCACGCGAACATCACTCGCGACGGCGTCAACCCGCCCACGCTTGCTGAGTGGAAGCACGTGAAAGAAATCGAGGGACGCTTTTCAAATCTAAACGCATACATGAACGCATAAAGGAGAACACCTATGTCACTAGTTGTTGTGGGATTACAACACGTCACGCTCACCGAGCCACACGATCTGGAAACAGAGGAAGGGGAGTACTGCCAGGATCGCGAGAACCATTACTACGTCGAGCAGCCAAGCCCATGGCTGAAGCGACTGGGTCGGATCCTTCCAGGACGTTGCTACGACTCATCCGGGGATGCGGCGATCTTCGCTGTGGGCGGCTACAGCGCGTGGCGGAACGCACTTGCGGAGGACGGAATCGGAGCCACATCCGAGGAAGTTGTGACACAGCCAGACAGATACTCGATCGCGCCGTTCTACGAGCTGATCGACTTCTCTGACTGTGAGGGCGTGATTGGCCCGGAAGTCGCACGCAAGCTCGCAAAGGACTTCCGCATTCAGCGCGAGACGGTACGCCCACGGCTCGAAGAGCGAGACCAGTGGTACGCCATGCTGTACGACTCCTTTCAGTCGGCGTTCGAGACGGCGTCCGAAGACGGGATGGTGGTCTTCCGATGAACACTGACCCGAACTACTGGCACCGAGCTGGTCTGAAGGATCGGGAGATCGGCAACGACACGCCCGGCATGCGACCGGAGGACTTCCATCGAGAGATCGAGGACGAGGCAACAGCCCGTCTCTGCGCCAAGGCGTACCAGGCTGGCTTCGAGGGGCGCCCGAGGGAGAGACGATGAGCACCAATGCCAAGTTCGTCGACCTGCCGCCGCAGAACTTCCCGTTCAACATCAAGATCATCGACGACGAGTTGGGCCTGCTTTGGGAAGAGACGATCGAGGGGCCGTGCGCGCTGGCGGTGCCCGGATTCGGGCCGGAGCGGGCTACCCACCGGCGGGTGGAGATCACGCATCCCGATGGCTCAATCTCAATCTCGAAAGGAGACGAAGATGAGGAACCCGTTTAGACCCCGGTACGCCGTCGTCGGAGACAACGGTCGCGACGTCGAAGTGATCCGCAAGTTCCACGACAAGGTGGCAGCCGAGCAGAGGGCCGAACTACTCAACCTCTTCGCTCAGGCAGTCGGGATGCGCACCCGCGCAAGAGTCGTGAAGATCGAGGACTAATGATTCTCGTAAAGCAAATCGTGCAGCGTGTCTACTGCGCGACCTGCGGCTGGGAGCACTTCTACACAATGCGCGAGCTAGAGGCCGGAGAGGTTCCTAGCGAATGCCCCGCCTGCAAAAGAGTCCAGCGGACCGATGCCAAAGGATAAGCTAATGCCTAGGCCAAAACGTCTCGTCCGCGCACACGGCATCGCCAGGAGCCTCGGCGCAGGACGTCCCGGTCTACTCCAGTGCGTCGGGGGATGTGACCGGGTGTTGCCGCGCGAAGCCATCGCATATCTCGGTAGACGCAACATGAAAGACGGCCCCTACAAAGGCAAGGCGGAGGCGTACTGCGGTGAATGCTGGCGTCTCAATCCGCGCAAGCCGGTCAAGCCTCCACTGGCTTCTCTCCATGGGAAGCGCTGGACAGACCAGGAAATCCTCGACGCGCTCGTAGCTTGGGCGAGACGGGAGGGGCGCCCGCCGACGTTTCGTGACTGGGTCAGCGCCACGTATGAGCATCCAACCGCATTCACAGCACGGACGCACTTTGGCTCTTGGAATCGCGCACTGGAGCTGGCTGGTCTTACACCGGCTCCTAAGGGAACGCGGAGGCCAGAGGCACCGCCACAACCGAAGCTGCGCACAGCGGCAGCACGGCGTGCGGCACGAATCGCAGCGTTGAACGAGGCCCTACGTCGCCAAGGAGAAGGAGGAAAGGGATGAAACGTCTACTTGCGTATCTCCGCCGACGCAGACAGCGGGTGCCCTGCACGTTCTGTGACGGCAAGGGATGGGTGAATCCTGGCCCCAAGCTGGTCTGGCGCTTCGCCTGCAAGCACGGACTTCCCAACTTCGTGCACTGCCCGGAATGCGATGGGAAGGAGACGCCATGAGGGAACCCATGTACGAGGTGCCCGGCTCGCGCCTCAGGGAGCTGGGTGATGCGGAGAGGCGAGTCGCTGCCCTAGAAACGCTAATCGCGCAACAGTTGACACCGCTCGACGTAGCTGTGACGCACATCCAAATTCTTCGACGCAAAGGAGATGACTACACGGTTCAAGAACGAGACAACGTTGCAGCAGTCATCGAACAACACGCAACGGAAGCGCGGAAGGCGCTGTTCGATGGCCTGTGTGAGAGACGCAAGGCCGCTCTCACCGAACTGACGCGGCTCGCCGAGGAGTTCCCCGGTGGCTACCGTTGATATATGGTGGTGTGACATCACGGAGGCGTTTCTGATCGGCCTCCAGTCCCTCTAGGGGCGAATCAAAACAACAAGAGAGAAGGTGGTGGGATGAGCACAATCCCACGAGAGAGCGAAGAGGTGTTAGAGGCCGAAACGGCCTTCGACCTGTTCGGTGACACAGACGAGGCGCAGGCGCGGCGGCGCTATTACGACCTCGCGCGCGTGTTGCATCCCGATCATGGTGGCGACACCGCAGCGTTCCAGAAGCTGCAAGCGTTGTGGGACCGCGCGCAAATCGAATTCAGCCAAGGCACCTACGGGACACCAGATGCGGCCGTTCATGGCCTGAAGATCTCGTCGAGGGCGCACACGTACACGCTCGACCGGAGGCTCGCAAACGGCGAGCTGGCAGACGTGTTCACCGCCACCGACGAGACCGGGACCAGATGCGGCGTAAAGCTGGTGCGGCGACCGGCGAACAACTCGCTGCTCGCACACGAAATGGAGGTGATTCGTGAAGTCAGAGACAAAGTAGAACCCGCGTTTCTTCCGTATTTTCCGGAGCCGCGTGATTGGTTTGCGGCGAAGGAAGGCGGTGTCATCCGTCGGGCCAACGTGTTCGGGCTACTCAAGGGATTCCACACCCTCGGGACAGTTCGCGTTGCGTACCCCGACTTCATTGACCCGCGCGACGGAGCGTGGATATGGCGGCGACTGCTGACAGCGCTGGGCGCCCTGCATCAAGCAGGAGTTGTTCATGGTGGCGTGTTGCCGCAACACGCGATGATCTTGGGTGAGCAGCGTGGAATGACGCTGGTCGGGTGGTGTGCTGCACAGCGGATCGGTGAGCCGATCACGCTGGTCAGCGAAACCGACCGGTGGCGCTACCCGCCCGAGGTGTTCGACAAGACCGGGGCTGTCCCGGAAACCGACATCTACATGGCGGCACGGCTGATCGAGGACCTCGTGGGGCCGCGTCTGCCAAAGGCATTCCGAACGCATTTGAGTGCGTGCGGGTTGCCGAAAGCGTCGATGCGCCCCGGTGACGCATGGGCGTTGAAGGACAGCTTCGACCAGCTGAACGAAAGGCTGTTCGGGGCACGCAAGTTCAAGCCGTTTCACATGCCAGCAATCAAAGGAGAGGAGTAAGTCATGGGTGGTGGCGCATGGACTACAGACACCTACACAAGTAGGGCTGCTGCGAAGTCGGCGGCAGGCAAGTCCACGTTCGACTACAGCGACACAGCACGTAAGACAGGGGTGTGGAAGGTGCATCCCGATCTCGACCCGGCATGGCTTGCCGGTGACGCAAGCCCGTTCTCGGGCAGGCCGGTGCGTGAGTCACGAGACAGCGACGAGCATCCGGAGTCGTTGCCTATCGCGGTCATGTTCGACGTGACCGGCTCGATGCATCACATCCCGACGGTTCTCCAGACGAAGCTGCCGAAGCTGTACGGGCTGCTTCTGGAGAAGGGATACGTGGAGCACCCGCAGATCCTGTTCGGGGCGGTCGGTGACGCCACGTGCGATCGGGTGCCCCTGCAGATCGGGCAGTTCGAGTCCGACAACCGGGCCGACGACAACCTGGAGAACTTCATCCTGGAAGGCGGCGGCGGCGGACAGTCGCACGAGTCGTACGAACAGGCCGCGTACTTCATGGCCCGTCACACCGAGACGGACGCATGGGACAAGCGTGGCAAGAAGGGCTACCTGTTCTTCATCGGAGACGAGCGGAACTATCCGAGGGTCGACGCGGCAACAGCGAAGCTGCTGATCGGTGTCGGCCCGCAGGAGGACATTCCGACCGTCGACATCTACAGGGAGCTGAAGGAGAAGTGGGAGGTGTACTTCCTCTTCGCTGCGCAGGGCAGCTACCACGCGGAAGAGATCATCGGTGAGTTGACCGAGATCGGCAACGATCCGACGTGGCGGATGCTGCTCGGACAGAACGCGCTGGTGCTGGAAGACGCCGAGGCGGTGTGCGAGACAATCGCGCTCACGATCGGTCTCAGCGAGGGCACGATCGACCTCGACGAGGGGATCGAGCATCTCAAGGAGATCGGCACCACGTCGGCAACGACGGCGGCTGTCGGGAAGGCGCTTGCCACGGTGGCAGCGTCTGCGCCCGGCAAGACAGCCGTGGCTTCCGGTTCGCTCCCGGTCGCATCCGGGGCCGACTCGGCCTCAACCCTGTAACCGAAAGGAAGAAGCCCCGGCCGACTACGGTCGGCCGGGGCGCCCTCTGATGCATTCGATTGTCATAGACCTTGGCTTTGGCGACGCCGGGAAAGGCACGATCGTGGATGCCTTGGCGCGTTGGAACCCCAACACGTCGGCGGTAGTTCGGTTCAACGGTGGTGCGCAGGCGGCACACAACGTTGTTACCGACGACGGCGTGCACCACACGTTCGCGCAGTACGGGTCGGCGTCGCTGACGGGTGTGCCGACGTTCCTGGGGCCAGAGTTCATGCTCAACCCGATCAACCTGTTCAACGAGTCGGAGGCGCTTGACCAGCTGATCCCGCGTCCGTGGGAACGGCTCTCGATCCATCCGGACGCGTTAGTGATCACGCCGTACCACCAGCGGCTCAACCAGAAGACGGCCGCGCACGGCACGACAGGGCAAGGGATCGGCGAAACGATGAAGGACTCTTTGCGGCAAGACGATAGTCAGGTGCTGCGCGCCCGTGATCTGTTGGACCGCAAGACGTTCATCGAGAAGTTCATCCGCGTGAAGTCCAGAAAAATCCAGGAGGCGAGGAAGCTTCGTGTGCCGCTGTTGACACCAGGAGGCGACGACAACCCGGACATGGAGTTCATCGATCGATGCCTCTGGCTTGCCGACAACGGCTGTGTCCGCAACAATCTGCAAGAGCTGGCTGATCAGGGTGACCTGATCTTCGAGGGTGCGCAGGGTGTGCTGCTCGACCAAGACCACGGGTTTCACCCGCACACGACGTGGAGTCGCACGACCCACCACAACGCTCTGCAGCTGCTGTCGTCGCTCCGCAATGGTGCGGACAGGCAAATGATCGGCGTGCTGCGCACCTACCAGACCCGTCATGGCGCAGGGCCGTTCGTGACCGAACACGTCGGACTGGTGACGGAACCTCACAACACAAGCGACGGATGGGCCGGACAGTTCCGCACCGGGCACCTGGACTTCGTTGCTTTGCGGTACGCGCTAGAGGTGTGCCCGGTGGATTCTCTGGCGGTCACGCACATGGACAAGGTTGGTGACACGATTCCGGTGTGCGACAGCTACCGGTACCGAGGCACGATGCCCGACCTTGACCCGTACTTCTACCGGGACGGCGACGACGTCAAGCTGATCCATCGGTCACCTGACCCGGAGTCATCGCACGCGCACATGGAGGCGATCACCAACCGGCTGTCCGACATGGGATCGGTGCTGACGGTCGTTGCACGAGAGAAGCTGATCGGGACGATCGAGGAGAAGCTCGGGCGTCCAGTGACGATCGTGTCGTCCTCGCCGTCGTTCTCGGGAAAGAAGATGGAAACCCTCGACGCAACCAAGGAGGTGCTCGCATGAGAGCACTTGACATCACCCTCAACGGCCGTCGCTTCGTGATCGGCTACAACAGCGAGCAGAAGCGTTGGGCCGTCCATCGCGAGTCGCTATTCACGGCCCTGCTGTGTTGGCCGCTGCTGATCGGCACGACGCGCAACGCGCACGCCGTCCGGGGCAAGCCCTGGCGAATCAGACCCTTGGTGAGAAGCCGCCGCCAGCGGGCAGCTTGACAGCCGTTGTAAGCTAGGTGCGGCGTTCGCTAGAACGCGAACGGCCCCAAGGACCTCACAATCCCTAGGGCCGCTCAACCTCCGCCGTATTCGGAGGCACGTTCTGCCCGGGATTATACCCAATCCATATGACGTCAAGCCTCTTCAACAGGGGTGTGGATAGCAACGCACGTTGGCATAGCTCGCCAGCGTTGCGTCGGCTACACGTGGAGGTCTCGCGTGCGACGACGCGGGTGAGCGACTACGGCTAACGGTGGGGGTGGGACCGGGCGCGTCACGCTTTCGCGCGCCGCAAGAAAGTCCAAACCAACCTCGCGCATCCATCAAGAACCAAGCCATCACCGATGGAGCGCATGAACAAGAGGAGCACAGATGGACGTGTTCAAGAAACTCATAGGTAGGCGGATCGAAGGCATCAGGTGGGGCACGATCTGTAGCTACGACGAGGAGCAGTGCGAGGACGTTGTCGAGCTGACACTTGATAACGGCGAAGTTGTGCTGCTTGGTGCAACTGACAACAACGCCGAGCGGTACTACTCAACCTTCTTCGAGGCAATGACGCCGGAGGAGCAGATCGTAGAGGAAGGCAGCGATCCGCAGTTTTGGCCGCATTGGAATCCTCCACTCGAAGCAATCGAATAAGTAAAGGGCGCCCCTTGAAAGGAGAACGATGCTCTCTGAGAAGCAGCTTGCGTACATCGAGCAGATGCTTTCGCCCGAGTACTGCTTGCGCTGCAACAGCACGATCGGCAGCCACAACAAAGAACGCTACGAGGGCTTCTGCACCGTTTGCTGGGAGACGCGCCAGCAGATACCGCTGGAGCTACGGCTCATCCTCGTAATGATCCTAAAAGGAGAACAAAATGCTGACCACTGAACACGGGACCGTGGTCGTTCACGACCGCGATGGTTTCCTGATCGATCGCACGACCAATACCGTGGTCGTTCCACTAGAGCAAGACGAAGTACTGAGCCTGATTGGCGACTTGTCTGTGGCCGCATATCACGGCCAAGCATGGCTCGTGATCGAGTCAAAGAAGATTTACGCAAAGGACCGGTCATGAGGATCACGTTCAGAAACCCGTATGACAAGGAGATCACTTCGTCTGTTGCCGTGCCCTGGCTCGGTGCGTTGGTGTTTCCGATCCGCACCTTCAAGCTGGTGTGGAGATTGCGCAAGGTTGCGCAGCTACCACCTGAGCGGATGGAGCGCGTGGCGCACCTGCTCGCGGACGAGTACGAGGCGCGGGGCTTCAACGTCACGCGTGAGGGGACAATCAAACAGGAGGAGAACAGCAATGGGTGACGTCGAGTTCGTTGGTGTGACGATCCAGTTCGCGGGCAGCATCCCGACGCCGGATGGCATCTCGCTCAACGCGATGATGGACGAGGGCGAGGACCAATGCTCGTTCCAGGTCACGTCGTTTGCGGCAACCGAAACAGAAGCCCGCGATCAGCTCAACACGTTCATCGGTGCGCTGATCAAGGCAATCACACCGCAGTAAAGGAGAACAACAATGACCTATCCGATAGCAACCGTGATCTACGGCTGTCCATATCCACAGGGGCACCCGGAAGGTGAGAGGTTCGAGGCGCTGATGGACACGCACTTTGGCGAAGACGCGCTCTTCGCGCTGGGGGATGAAGAGCACTCTCTCTGGGAGAACGACTACAGCGCCTCGCCGGACATGGATCCGGCCGGGTTCTTCGGCGAGCAGCTGCATTGCGCCAATGGCTACTGGGACCTGCAGCCAAGCTGGTTCCAAGAGCCAGTCCCAGCGAGCGTGACGGCGCGGGTCGATGCCGCCTGGGCTGAGCTGCCAGAGCCAATCCGAGACGCCTTGGGGCACCCCCGGTTGGCGATTGCCTGGAGCGACTCCTGATGGCCTTCATCATCTACGAGAAGGGTCGCGGCGATCACCGCCGAGAGCTGGCGCGCAGCGAGTTCCTCGACATCGCAACCCATTGCGCAATGGGCATCTGCGAATGGCGCTGGCCGTCGTACAACCAACACCTTGACGGCTTCCGCCGCATCGGTGACTCGTTTATCGAGGTTGCTGACGAACAGGGTGTTGTGCACGCGTCGCTTGTGCTGCAACAAAGCCCGAAGCTGCAGTGGGTGGTCGAGCGATGAAGAAAGCCAAAGAACTTCCGCGCGTAACCGACCTGCCGTCGAAAGCACCGAAGGCGCGCAAGGACGAGATTCCACACTGGAAGGTGTGGCGCTGGGCGTTACGTCATCCCGGCGTTCCCTGGCGCAGAAAGGAGAACCCATGAGTACAGCGGAGAACCCCGTTATCGATGGGGTGATCGACCCATTCGTGCGGCAGCCGGGTGAGCCAAAACGTCGGCATTACGGCGCATGGCGATTCTTCGAGGCAGCCGAAAGAGGTATTGCACTATGCGGGGCACGCACCATGGGCGTGCCCCTGGCAGAACCAAGGGCGTCCATGCTTCCGCCCTGCCAGCGTTGCAGCGAGATCCATCAAGAGCTGACGGATGCTGGCTACAGGTTTCGCTACGGGTCGTATCCGGGTGTACCTGGCTGACCGTTTCATCTCGTTAGGGTCGCGGCCGCAAGGCGTTTTTGGAGAAAGGAGAACAAATGGATCTACAAGAACATCACGCCAAATGGGCTGCAATAGAACAGGCGCTTTTGCCGCTTGTTCAAGATGACGAGCAGGCTGTCGATGTGTACCGGGCGTTCTGCAACGTCGTCTGGGTGCCCATTGATCATCCCGGCCACGCATATGACGACGTGCCTCACGGCGAAGGATATTCGTGTACCTGGCGCTACGCGGGTGGGATGGTTGCCGACTGGCGTGACCGTGGTGAGGACTACCTGGACTTCTACTGCAGCGGCAACGAGGGAAGCGTCTCAGCGGCGGTACGTGCTGCGATGGCTGTGATTGGTTTGCGGCCAGTTACCTAGAAAGGAGAACAGAAATGCCGATCGAACTAGAACTACCTCCGGTGGTGGAGATCGACGACACCACCGACAAGATCGAGGACATTCCGGACATGATCGCGCACCTGTACCGATGGGGGTTGGTGACGCTCTGTGGCATTCCGGCGGAACAGGACCCACACGGTTGCTTTCACAAAGCACAGGGCGTGGAGGCCACCCGTTTTCTGGGTGAGGACGTGTGTCCGATCTGTGGGGCGCCGTGCTGTCCGACGTGTCATTCACTCGCATAAAGGAGACGCCATGAAATGCAGTCTCTTCGGCCACAAATGGTCAACCACAATGCACTTCTTCAACGACCCACCCAAGCCGCGAATCGGCCAGCGGCCGATGATCGAAGCTGCGCTCTCATACGACATTTGTGAGCGTTGCGGGCTGGTGCAACTACGGCCGGGTGTCGTGGACAAGCTGAACGAACGAATCGAAAGGAGTCGCACTCTGCACGGTGACCTACGCGAAGAACTCGAAGACCTGCGCGAGCGGATGGAAGATGAACTCGCTCAGCGCAGGCGTAAGTACGAGGAAGCCCGTTTGCGCGAGTCATGGTAATTTGAATCGAAAGGAGAACGGAAATGCTGAAGGTAAAGAAGAACTCGTGGCACTACCGTCTCTGGAAGTTGGGACGTGACGGAAGCTCCACGCCACACAATCTCTGCAAGTACTTCTGGCATCTCGCGATCATCAAGATCGCCATCCCGATCGTGCTCGCGACCTTCGTGCTGCTCGGCGTCGGCGCGCTGCTGTGGGTGATCTGGGGGCACCCGGTACAGACAGGCATTGCGCTGCTGCTCACCGTCGTCGCAGTCTTGCTCCTGTTCGGCCTCATCAAACTGATCGAGCGAATGGCCCAGCGGCACCAAGAGAAGGTCATGAATAGGGAGCCGAAGCCGAAGGTGGTGAAGGAGCCGGGCGTGATGCGCAGCTTCCTCAAGGCACGCAAGCAGAAGATGTGCCCACTCATCCAGGTGATCGACGACTGATGCTGACCGCACACGACCTCGCCAACTTCGAAGAGATCATCTCGGGCACGTACGGCGACTGGTTCACGGCGCAGTTGCTGCGCCTGATCTTCAAGGCCGATGCAGAGAACAAGGAAAACCTCCGTCTCGGCTTTCCCTACGAGGTCTACGTTGTCGAGCTTTGGCAGCAAAGAGGCGGTACGGAAGGATGGGAACGGTTCGTCAAGCAGGTTGAGAACAAGGAGCAGGGAGAGATTCTCAATGCGCTCGACGCCATGCGTGAAAGAAAGGAGAACCCATGAGCATTCAGATGACGGACATCAAGGTCGGTGATCGCATCGGTCGTGAGTTCGGAGGTGGGGCACTGATGTGGCTCACCGTCACCGAGGTGACCGACGAGGTGATCTACTGCAACCTCTGGACGTTCGATCGTGTGACCGGCGCAGAGATCGATCATGATCTGCAGTGGGGGCCGCAGTACGGCCGCACCGGCAGCAAGATCGTGCGTGTGCAGCCCGCGGTCGAGGCAGCATGAAGCTCACCACTGACCCCGAGAACAACGTCGGCTATCTCGCGCTCTGCGAGATAGCCGACGGCGAGGTCGATCGCACCGTCACGGTGTATCCGAGCGTCAACCTCGACTTCGACGCGGAGGGCGCACTGCTGGGGATCGAGTTCCTCGACGCCAAGGTAGGGATGGCACGACTCCGCTCGGACCTGGCTGGAGATGACCTCTAATGGCCTACATGCGTGGGGAGTTCTACGTGTGGAGTGATGGCGACAACACCCACATCAACGATGTGGTCATGCCCGACGATGTGTTCGACCAGCTGGTTGCAATGCGCTGGGCGGAGATGAGCAGCGACGAAAGAGAGGCTGCGAAGACGGCGGCTGTCATAGGACACCAGGGGAACTTCGGTTGCGCCGCACTTTGCAAGGAGATGGACGTGATGTCCGCCTACGACGGTGTTCAGGAGGTCGTTGCCCGAATAAAAAGGAGAACAGATGCCTGACGTCAAGTGGGAAAGAACACTGGTTGCAGTCGACGTCTATTACGAAAACGAAGAAGGCTCTCACCCGAGAGAATTACGTTTCTCAAGGATCGACGAACAAAGAATCATTGTCATGCGATCCGGTAGAGACGTTTACTACCTGCCACCAGAATTGATCGAGGCGATCTACGACTTACACAATGAGGTGCCGCGTTGAGCTGGACGATCAAAGTAGAACCCAGCGACCTCCATAGCGTCCTGTTTCCCCTTGATCGCTGGACGTGGATGATCCTGGAGAATGGCCAGCTGCCGTACCACGGCAGGGTGATGGGCACCGCTCGTTCGAAGGCGAAGGCTTTCGAGAAGGCCGAGCGCCAGATCGAAAAGATCCTCTTCGAGCGCACATTGAGTGTGGAGGTCGAGACGCGGCAATACGTGCCAAGGAGAGAGCGTGACGCGCAAGAAGGATCTTGATTGGGAAGCGCTCGTCCAGGTCACGAACGCCAACGAGGCGATGGAACGCGGCCGTCTCAACACCGCGTTGAAGGCAATCAAGGTGGCCTGGGAAGAAGAGGGCGGGCGCCCCGAGGACCTTCACCGAGAGATCGTGCTGCGGGCCGATGCGTACCGGGCGGTGTGGCCACGTATGAGCCTCACACCAACGGCGCTGGCGGTGCACTGGAAGCGAGTCGCGGCTGAGCGTGCGCTCAGGCGTGGCACCAAGGGAATCATCGACGAGATGCGAAGGGAGGAGAAAGGTGGTGATGAGCAGTGATAACTACGCGAAGGCAAGACGCACGCTCGAACTATCTCGCGCTGCCGCAGCAGGCGCGGGTGCTACGACCGCAGTCGTAGCGATGGAGCAAGCGATCGATACTTACGACGATCTAGTCGCAGAAGTCGACAAGCTCACGCGAGCGTTAGACGCTGGTCGATGGGCACCCGGTGAGGATTGCTGGTGCGATGTCAAGGCCACTGATCAGCCGCGCTTGCATATGCCTCGGTGTCGCAAAGTGCGATCCATCCTTGGGCTAGACGACCTGGACGGTGCTTGACACGGAGGAAATAAAGCTCCAACGTATGGTGGCGTAAGAAAGGAGAGCATGGATTCACCAACCCTGGGCGCCGTCGCATCGAGTCTCAAGCTCGGACGCCGGGTCACGTTCAAGGCCAACGGCAACTCGATGACGCCGCGTGTCAAGCACGGCGAGATCGTGACCGTGCGGCCTCTGGCGGACGATACGTTGGAACGCGGAGACGTCGTGCTCGCCCGTGTCAACGGGCGCTGGTGCCTGCATCTTGTGAGCGGGAAGCGCGAAGGACAGGTACAAATCTCTAACAACCACGGGCGAGTGAACGGTTGGACGTCACTCCAAAACGTCGTGGGCATTCTCGACAAAAGAAACGGAGACTAATGACACGAGATGAATCACTCGTCATCGTGGATATGGTCGTGTCCGGTTGGCCCGATGCGCGACCCCTCGACCGTGACGAGATCGATCTCTATGCCCGATCGATCCAGGACCTTGACGCGGAACTAGCCACCCACGCGGTGCTCAAGGCCGTGAAGGAAACTGGCTATCGGCTCAAGGCTAGTGAGCTGCGCGAACGGGTGCGCATAGCGCGTAGACAGCTTGCCTCGGAACTGCCGCCGCTCGAGCCTCAGAAAGGCGAGCCGGTGCCACTTTGGGTCAAGCGTTGGATCTGCGCGAGGATGCTTCACGGGAAATTCGGCAAGCAACGCGACAACAGGAGGTTCACCGAACAACACGAATATGGTGACCCAACACAACCCACAATGCCAGAGGGGGCTTGGGAAAAAGAAGCAGAAACACTTAGTGAACAGGAATCCTGGAGTGTCTTTAGCACGATTCTCAAGAAGGAACAGACATGAATAAAGTAGCGATCCTTTTAGTGGTAGCGGCAATCACGGTCGCTGGTGTAGTGACAGCCGTCGCGCTTGGCGGTAACAAGGTCACGATCTGTCATGCGGCTGGTCAGGAAGGCACCACCAAGTACGTGACGTTGACGATCAGTGAGAACGCCGTCTACGGCCGCAACGGAGAAGCTGGTCATTTCGAGGAGAACGGCACTCCGCGTGCGGGTCACGAGCAGGACTACTTCGGTGCCTGCGAGGGTGACACAACCGACACAACCGACACAACCGACACGACAGATACGACAGATACAACGGACACCACGGAGACGACTCCGACAGACACGACCCCGACAACGCCGACGGAGACAACTCCGACGACACCCACGGGCGAGCGGTGTCCTCCGGGCCAGACGCCCACAGCAGGCAAGGATGGGCAGCCAGGGAACCAGGAGTGCGAATTCCCGCCCACGCAGATCACGCCTCCGACAACGACTGCGCCTTCTACACCGGCGCAGCCGACGACAACGACGACACCGACAACGACCACTGCTCCGGCTACGACAACGGCTCCGCCCACGGCGACAACGCCTGCGAAGCCTGCGGCCAAGCCAAAGCCGAAGGTAGTTGTGGTTGTGAAGCCGAAGCCGAAGCCTGTGGCGAAGCCGAAGCAGCCGAAGCTGACCGGCAATCCGAAGGTGGACAAGTGCAAGGACACCGGTCACGGCACGATGAACTGCAAGGGCGTGACCGTTGTGCAGGGATCAGGCTGATCCCATGAGACGCGCAGGGTTCAACGGCGTTGCGACAACGATCGTCGTACTCGGCGGCCTCGCGCTGTTGTGGTTGCGCGCCTTTCTAGGCGCATGAGGGTCATTGTCACCGGCTCACGTGATTGGACGGACCGCCAAGCGATCCGAAACCGGTTGCGTGAGCTGGTGACAGCCCACCCAAACGAAGAAATCACGATCGTGCAAGGGGGCGCCCGCGGAGCTGATTCGATCGCATATCAAGAGGCTGAACGGATGAAGCTGCAAAGCGAGACACACAAAGCAAATTGGGAGCGGTATGGGAAAGCTGCTGGTCCTATCCGCAACAACCATATGGCTGGACTAGGCGCTGATCTGTGTCTCGCTTTCCGTCAGGAAGGCTCGCGGGGCACACAGAATATGATTGAGACAGCGCGAAAACGCGGCATCCCGGTGGAGGTAATCGAGGGTTGAGAAACTGTCCTGACTGTGGCAGCCCCATGGTGCAGTGGGGTCATGGGCGGATGGAGCGCTGGCGTTGCCCGCCGTGCAACAGAGAGCGGCGCAAGCAGTACCACGGGAAGGTCGCGATCGTCGAGGACGACACAGTGCCGCCAACCCGTTTGTATCCAGAGGGCGGTCGACTGTATTTGGACGACGCCGACTTCAAGCTCTACATGGGTGACTGTCTCGAAGTGCTCGAAGCCCTGCCCGACGAGTCTGTTGACTGTGTCGTCACCAGCCCTCCCTATTGGGGCCTGCGTGACTACGGTGCTGACCGGCAGTTAGGACTAGAGAACAGTCCCGAGGAGTATGTGGCCAACATGGTTGCGGTCTTCCGCGAGGTGCGCAGAGTGCTTGCCACGCACGGCACCTGTTGGGTCAACCTCGGTGACAGCTACACGTCCGGTGGTCGTGAGTGGAGGGCGCCCGATGCCAAGGATGCCTCCGGGAATCCGCGTGCGCTCGACACACGACCCGACACTCCAACCGGCCTCAAGCCGAAGGATCTGGTTGGCATTCCCTGGCGTGTCGCGTTCGCGTTGCAGGCAGACGGCTGGTGGCTACGCAGCGACGTGATCTGGTCGAAGCCCAATCCGATGCCTGAGTCGGTCAGCGACCGGCCCACGAAGAGCCACGAGTACATGTTTCTGCTGACCAAGGCGCAGCAGTACTGGTGGGACACCGAGGCTGTGCGTGAGCCGCACTCACCAGACGGACGCAAGGTCACGACTGTGCAGGCAGGCGACGGCTCGCACCAGCATCGCGACGGCGAACGCTGGCCCAACAGCGGTCGCAACATCAGAACCGTCTGGTCGATCGCAACGCAGCCCTACCCGGACGCACACTTTGCAACCTTTCCCGAAGAACTCGCGCGACGCGCGATCGTCGCGGGCTGCGCTGTGCGGGTTTGCCGTGACTGTGGCAAACCGTCCGAGCGGTTCGTCGAGCGCGACTTGGAGAACGTCGAGGGCTGGGCGCCCGTTCGGAAACTGGATCACTCGCAGGGAGCGGCCGAGCAAGGCAATGGCCGCTTCGGTGATCCCGTCACCCAAACACTCGGTTGGTCAGATTGCGGACACAACAACTGGCGCAGCGGAATCGTGCTTGACCCGTTCATGGGTAGTGGCACCGTTGCCAAAGTTGCCCGCGATCAACTTCGCCACGCCGTAGGTATTGAACTCAACCCAGACTACTGCGCCCTGATCGCGCGTCGTCTGCAACAGCTTTCTCTACTTACCTAACCAAGATGGCCCTTTGTGGCCTAGGAAGGAGACCGGTGAGCAATGTTGACGTAAACAATGATTTTGTCGTGTCGGTACATGCTCTTGAGAGATTCCAGGAAAGGTTCCCGGAGCTTCTTGCAGAGTGGTTATCAGAGAGAGACAGCGACGAGTTCCTTGAGCTGTCCTCGCGACTGGAGGAAGAAGGTGAGCTGCCCGAAGCAGACAAGGAACGTTGGGATGAATTCGTCTGGAAGTGTGCTGGACAAGTTGGAAAGCTGATCCACGAAGAGACGATGGGCGCCTTTGAAGCAGGCCGCGTCTCCCACATCGCACCGCTTGAGTTCGCGGACAACGATGTTTCCCGCTGGAACGCCCGCCAGTCCAGGATTGCCTGGGTGGCTGACAAGAGCCGGGGCTACGTGATCGTCGAGGGCTACGAGGGCATGACGGTTGCGACCGTTCTGATCGGTCAACCATTCGAACAAGCCCGTAGTAAACTGTACGGAGCAAAGAAACGACAACGCCGATAGAAAACAGGCTGGTTCAAGCCCAGCTCAGGATGTGGCCAAACATGACAGAGCTAAGCGCGAGAAGGAGCTAAGGAACCTGGCGCACGCGAACCGCTACCGCCAGCGTGAGTGCAAGAAATGCAAGCACCGCAGCTCCCGCCCCGGACGTTGTGTTATCTGCGGCGGCGACATGCGAGGAAAGGAGAACAGTGGATCTTCCTAGGACACAGGCGCTGCAGCCGCGGCCTGTGTGGGCACGGCATCTGCGCCGCTCGCTGCTGAACCTGGAAGACCCAGGCGAGCCGACGGAGGCCGAGAAGGCAGACGCGATCAAGGTGCTACGTGATGAAGACAACGCTGGGGTGCCCGGTCTCTGGATCGAGGCTCACCGCATCTTCGACGAGGCAAGCGCATGAAAGAATGGAAGGTTCGTCTCAGGGCACAGATCGACGACGACATGGTTGTCGAGGCGGAAACCGAGGAAGAGGCAAGAGAGGCCGCAAGCAGAGATTGGAGCTTCGTCGAAGCCCATTCCTGGGAAACGGTTTCAGTGGAAGAAGTGGAGGAACGAGAATGACAAAGAAGAAGAAGGCGTTGAAGACCGTTCTCACGTTTGTGCAGGACGAGACCGGCTCGATGCACATGATCACCGACCAGACGATCTCGGCCTTCAACGAGTACTTCGGCACGCTCAAGAAGGAGAAGAAGATCGGCGAGGTGACAGCCGTCGTCTGGCAGTTCTCCGACAGCCCTGGCGAAGAGTATGTGCGTCTGCTCCATGACGGTGCTCTCGACAAGGTGCCAAAGCTCGATTTCAAGAGCTACCGACCACGCGGAACAACACCGCTGTTCGATGCTGTCGGCACGGCGCTGCAGCAGGCCGAAGGCAAGGAAGCCGACCGTTACCTGTTCATCGTCCAGACTGACGGGTTGGAGAACGCAAGCAGGGACTTCACCCGCGAACAGGTGGCGAAGATGGTTGCGAAGAAGGAGAAGTCGAAGAACTGGACACTCGTGTTCCTCGGCGCAGGAATCGCCAACTGGACAAAGGAAGCCCATGCGATGGGTGCCCGCGGACAATCCACGACAAGCTACGACCCTGGTGATCAGGCTATTGCCTACGCAAGTCTGAGCAGCACCTCGGGAGCGTTCTTGCGTGGATCCAGTGCCAAGGCAGCAAGCCTCGGTACTGACACTGAGGCTGAGATCAAGAAGCGCAAGAAAAAGACAACCCCCAAGTCATAAATCTCCACACCGGAGAAAGGAGAACACAATCATGGGATGGATTATTCTCACCATTCTCGCGATCCTGATTATCGTTCCAGCGATCGGATACGCGATCTATCAGAAGGCCACCTGGGACACGCGAGTCGCGGCATACCAGGAGGGCCGCGGTGGTATCGAACCCACCAACTACAGCCTGATCGGCTGGGGAGTCGCAGGCGTCGCGCTGGTGCTGTGGCTGTTCATCAGCGGTCTGATGATGTTCAAGACCGTTGGCCAGCGAGAGGTCGCGATCGTCTACAGCTTCTCAGGGACGATCACCGGCAAGCGTGACCCTGGTGTTGTGACGATCGCACCGTGGCAGCACATCAAGAAGGAGAACGTCGGTATCCAGCACGAGGAATGGAACTTCGGCGAGGGCAACTCGGCTGTCTCGAAGGACCAGCAGAAGGTGTTCGGCAACCTCGCCGTCAACTACCAGGTCGACCCGGCACAGGTCGTCGACCTGTACAAGCGGGTTGGCGCAGCTTGGAAGTCGATCATCGTCGACGCTCGGGTGCCCCAGGTGTTCAAGGAAGTCACCGCGACCTATCAGACTCAGGAGATCACAGCTAACCGCGAGCAGCTTCGTGAGCAGACACGGACGCGACTCGCGAAGGAGCTGCAGCCGTATGACATCGACGTGGTCGACGTGTTCGTGACCAACCTCGGCTTCTCACAGCTCTACACCGACTCGATCGAGGCGAAGCAGAAGCAGGTGCAGGACGCACAGCGCGCGCAGGCGAAAGTTGTGCAGGTCAAGGCTGAGGCCGATCAGCGGGTTGCCGAGGCAGAGGGAGAGGCGAAGGCCAACGTCGCAAGGGCACGCGGTGAGGCACAGGCCAACCGGCTACGCCAGAAGAGCCTCACAAAGCTGCTGATCCAGCAGCAGGCGATCGAGAAGCTCAACCCCAACGTGTCGGTGATCATCTGCCCGCCGAACAACGTGTGTGTCCCGAACGCGGTCATCCCGAATCCGGGCGGTGGTAACTAATGCGCAACCGTAGATTGCGTCTCTTTCTGTACGTCCTGATCGCAGTGGTCTGCGGTGCGCTGATCGCAGTCGCTCTCGCTCGCGCTGGAGTCTCATGAGAGAAGTCGAAAAGACAGTCGAAGAGCAGCACGACCAGTCGATCATCGTGGTGCGCGACCGGTGGTACATGTGGGCGGTCTACTTCGCCTTCATCGTCGTCATCGCCGGGATCACGTTCGGCGTGATGGAACTCCTATTCGGAGGACACTGATGGGACGTGTCGTTGAAATCCTCGTTGGCGTCAGTGCACTCGCCGGGATCGCAACCTTCCTTGGCGTTCGTACCGCTGTACGTCGGACGCTAAGGACGTTCGGACGCAAACCCGACTACCAGGAGGGTGCCTATAAGAAGCCCGTCGAACAAGACGAATACGACCGGCGAAGGGGCCTGATCAAATCGGTCCCGGAGGCGGAAGAGCCTGTCGAGGGCGCCCCGCCAGAAAGGAGAACCCCGTGAAGCACGAGCTTCCGGAAGGTGCAAGGGTGAAGTTCCTCCACGAACGCGTAGCGACGCGAGTGCGAAAGTTGGATAGTGATCCTGGGATTTCGCCACGCGGTGGCAAGACAACAGCGATCGTCACGCTCGCTGATGGTGGGCAGGTCCTAGGCGAGGCTCTCTGCTCACCAAGAGACAACTACTCGAAGCGCATCGGCCGTGACATTGCGCTCGGCCGTGCGTTGGCAAGCCTCAAAGCCACCGCAGATGCGCAAACCGAAAGGAGAACAGCATGAGCATCATCGAGCGCGAGCACGAGCAGACCACTCTGCCCGACTTCGAGACATGGCCGACTGTCGAACCAGAGGAAGGCACGATCGCTTATGAGGCGCTGCGTCTTGATCGCCTTTTCCCTGGCTGGGCCGATCGGATCAATACCAGGATGCTCACAATGTGCTCCCCCGAGCACTGCATCTTGGGGCAGGGGGCGTACGTCCAGGTCGAGCGGAAGCGTTTCCTCCGCCGCTCCTATACGGAGGAGCTGCATCTCGGCTACGGCCGTGGACACGACCTCGTCATGGAGGATTCGTTCAAGCGCAACGAGGGCATCGCCAGCGGCGCATACTGGTCGGGGTTCAGGCGGGACGAGTGGATCACCGAGATCGAGAAGAGGAGAGCTGCGTGAGCCGTGCCTACATCGTCTTCGGCTCCGACGACAAGACGAACTGGGAGGAACTCGGCCCGTTCCCTGCCGGGGGTGCCCACCAGGCGATCCGTCAGGCGATGAAGAAGGAGTCGCACCGGCACTACTTCGCGGTTGCGGAGGGCAACGTGACCGCGGTGACGCCGGAGATCGAAGAGCGTGATCCGATCGTGAGGCTGAGGCCGATGACATCGAGACAGCTCACAGTGGACGATGCTTTGAAGGAAGCATGACCATCATCGTTGACGGGAACGCGAACTACCCGTCGTGCCGTTGCACTCCGGATTGCGAAATGCCATGCTGGCAGCTCTTCGGCCTAACAGACCAACCGTGCGGTGCATGCGGCTGCGATGCCTTCGAGTACAAACCCGTAGTCGTCTCTGTTAGGCCCGGAGAACCAATTCCAGATGGTTACGCACCACTCAATCCGGAGGACAAGACGACATGACAGAGATCGTCCCCGCCCCATCGCAAGGCATCCAGTTGTTGGCCGAGCTAGAGAGGGCGGGGGCGATCACTAATACCGCGCTCATCCTTCCCCCTGATACCCCGTACGATCAGTGCGAAGCACTCGCAATGATGTTTGGTCAGTTGCATCGCACCTCAGCTTGGCTGATTGGTGACTTGCTCAATCACATCGAACGGGTGTATGGAGAAACATACGCGCAGGCAGCAGAAGCCACCGGACTCTCCAAAGGTGCGCTCATGAACTACACGTCTGTCTGTGCCCACATTCCTCGCTCGCGACGCAGGGCCAACGTTCCTTTCTCCACCCACATGGAGGTTGCCTATCTGGAACCACAAGAACAGGAGCGCTGGCTAAAACAAGCTTCTGAAAAAGGATGGACAAAGGAAGAGTTGCGCATAGCGCGCAAAGCGGAAGATAATTCCGCGCCAGCAACTGTAGAGTGCGTCTGTGCTGCCTGCGGGCACGTACACACTCACAACACGTAAAGGAGAACACGTGCATGAGAAGCTACAAGCCGTCTTTGGCGACCCCGTAGACGAGAAGGCACTCGACCAGATCGACACGGTGCTTGAAGATGACCGCGCGATCAAGGGTGCGCTCATGGCAGACCACCATCTCGGTTACTCAATGCCGATCGGCGGGGTCGTCGCGTACGAGAATGCGATCAGTCCCTCAGGCGTCGGCTTCGACATTGCCTGCGGCAATAAGTGCGTTCGCACGGACATGCTCGTCGATGACCTCGGCGAGACCAAGCCGTGGATGCGCCTGATCCAGAAGAACATCTCGTTCGGCCTCGGCCGCACTAATCCCGATCCCGTCGATCATGAGCTGTTCGACGACGAGGTCTGGCAGCACATCGATACGAAGGGAGAACCCCTCAAGCAGAAGGCACGACAACAACTGGGAACCGTCGGCTCGGGTAATCACTACGTCGATCTCCTGCGCGGAGAAGATGGTCACCTTTGGATCGCGAACCACTTTGGCTCGCGTGGCCTTGGGCACACGATCGCGACAATGGGACTGCGCTGGGCCTACGGCCTTGCCGAGGGCGAGCGCGGAGTCGAGCGCGAGGAGCCTGCGGTCCTTGATCTCGACACCGAGCAGGGCAAGCTCTATCTCGCAGCTATGGGGCTTGCTGGTGAGTACGCCTACGCCGGGCGTAACTACGTGATTGATCAAGTGCTTGGACTTCTAGGGCGCCCTCAAGTGACACTGGAAGTGCATAACCACCACAACTTTGCTTGGTTGGAGGAAGGTCTGTGGGTGGTGCGCAAGGGCGCGACGCCGCTCACGCGTGAGCCTGCGTTCATCGGAGGCAGTATGGGGGACGTGAGTGTCATCGTGAAGGGCACCCCGATCCCAGAGGGGCATGCGATCGGGGATAAGCGGGCGGTTGTGGACATAGGGGCGTTGGCGAGTGCGCCGCATGGCGCAGGGCGCCAGATGTCGCGCACGCAGGCGGCCGGGAAGCTGCGCAAGATGTGGGTTTGTCCAAACCGCAACTGCGACTTTACGCCGGAGCGTTCAACCGGCAATGCGATGTCCGGCTACGAGAAGGGCAAGTGCCCAAAGTGTGGGCAACCGCTACGGAAGCTGAGGATTCGTGACACATCGGATGCAAAGATCGATTGGGCTGCAACCCGTAAGGAGCTAGACGAGCGCGGAATCGTGGTGCTTGGCTCCGGCGCAGATGAAGCACCAGGGGTCTACAAAGACCTCACAACAGTGCTCGCGCAGCACTCGAATATCGAGGTTTTGCACACACTGCATCCGGTCGGCGTTGTGATGGCCGGGTCTGACGAATATGACCCCTACAAGGATTAGGAGCACTATTCGCATTTAGGAGTTTTGCGCCCGTACTTCCACAAGCATGGTCATCACCCATGCGACCAAGAGCGAAAGGAGAACAATGTCTGTCACCGAATCATCAAACAGACAGATCGCAGAAACAGGACTGATCCTCCTGTCGACAGTGGGGTCAAGCGCACATGGACTTGCTCTCACTGGTACTGATGATCACGACGAGATGGGCGTTTGCATCGAGCCGCCCTCGCACGTGATTGGTCTACGCAGCTTCGAGCAGGACGTGTTCCGCACCAAGCCGGAAGGCGTGCGCTCCGAGCACGGCGACGTCGATCGCGTCATCTACTCGGCGCGCAAGTTCTGCCGTCTGGCGTTGAGCGGCAACCCGTCGATCTTGACGCTGCTCTACGCAAAGCCGGATACGGTCACCGAGTATGGCGAGGAGCTACTCGACCTGCGCGATGCCTTCTCCGCTCGTTCAGCTGGCAAGGCGTTCCTTGGCTATATGACACAGCAGCGGCAGCGGTTGCTGGGGGAGCGCGGCCAGATGAACGTGAGTCGGCCGGAGCTGGTCGAGAAGCATGGCTACGACACGAAGTACGCGATGCACATGCTGCGTCTTGGCTACCAAGGGGTCGAGTTCCTAGAGACGGGCGCCCTGACGCTACCAATGCCAGAGGAAGAGCGCTCCTTCGTCTATGACGTTCGCCAGGGCAAGGTCGATCTCAACACGGTTCTCACGCGGGCGGGAGAACTGGAACGGCGCGTCGAGGACCTCTTGACGACATCACCGCTACCGGAAAAGCCCAACGGTGACCTCGTCGAGAAGTGGCTGATTGGTGCCTACCAGGCGTTCTGGCTGGAACAGGAAGAAGCAGCCGACACGTTCGGACGGTGAAAGGAGAACATGAGTACTGGCTGGCGTTGGATCAGGGATGATGGCGAGGTGTACAAGTCGCAGCTGCGTGCCCTTCAAGCCCTTCAAGACAAACCTGGTTCTCGCATGTGGTTCTCCGAACTAACAATGGCTGGGGAGAAACGAACCGAGGTCACCGACGAGTGGCTTGCCATACTGAAGCAGCGTGAGACTTCGTGACCCAGGACTCCTACAGCTTCTTGCCTTCGAATACGACGAATGCTCCCTTTGCTGGACAACTCATGCACTCCACCTGCACCATGTGCTCTACCGATCCCAGGGTGGAGATGACGTCCGCGGCAACATCGTCTGCCTCTGCCGCGAGTGTCACGAGGGAGTACATCGCGGAAAAAAGGACGCCCTCTTTGCCTACATACGTCAACGCCGCCCAGACGTGGTGGCTTATCTACGAACTCGGCTGGGAGAGTCTGAAGCCAACGAAAGGTTCGAGCTGACCACATAACGTCATGTCATGTGTGTCGTTTTCACGATTATTCGTCATTACAAAACCTGTTGTTCTCAACGCGGAGAAAGGAGAAGGCCGATGCCAGGCAGGATCGAAGGTTACGAGCCACTGCTTGCCGCCGCACTGCCGCTGTGGAAGATCAAGCTGCAGCAGATTCGCGACAAGTTCAACGGCGAAAAGAAGGAAGAGAAGGAATAGGCTTCCAAAGAAGCAGAACGAGGCATGGTGCGCGGCGAGATGCTGCGACAAGGGATGATCGACCCCCTGGTTGAAACACCTTGTTCTGTCTGGGCAGAGGGAGACGGGCGCCCAGCTGGTCGTCGGGGAACAGGGATGGCCACGACGATTGCAACGGACTCCCTCATACATGCAGCCCCGGGGTATTCCCATAACCAGGCCGGTTTGAGGACCCCGGGGCCGCTCCAACAGAAAGAGGTGATCACAAACACCAGATACGTACCTCCTGAGTAAGCCTCCGGGCCTGATGTCCGTAGTCGGATGGGTGCTGCTCTACCCTCGTCGGAGACCCCATCCTGGCGGCGTCTAGTTGGAAGTGATGCCCCAACACGCACCTGCACCTGGGAACAGAACGCAGGGCGTCTTATCGCAACCGAAAGGAGAACAGCATGAATTGGAAGGCAACAATCCTCGGCAGCGACCCCGAGGACGAGCGTCTCAGCTCGTCGCTCGGGCTGCCGCCCTATCGGCGTTGGTACTGCTTCGGGCGCAAGTCTCCGGGCATCCTCTTTACAAGGCTGCGCAGTAGGTACCGCCCAATCGCGGAACTACGCTATGCCGCGCAGCGCGTGACGCGCGGCTATGACGACCCCGCACTCTGGAGCCTCAACCACGCGCTCGCGACACTCACCGTTGCGGGCTGCCGTTCAATGCGCAAGAACGCACTCGGGTACCCCGCTCAATTCTCCGAGGAGTACGGCGGTGGAGAAGCGGGTGGCTGGGAGAAGTGGGATGACATTCTGCGCCGCATCGAAGAGGGCTTCCAGCTCTGGCTCGACGACGACTCCTTTGGGAGCTTTGACGAAAACGGGAAGTGGGTCGCCGACGCCGAGCGTGAAGCAAAGTTCAAAGAGGCGCTGGCCCTGTACGCAGAATGGTTCCCGAACCTATGGGACTAGACCTCATCATTATCTCAATCGGTTCATTTGCAGTAGGTCTCATCATTGGCATACAAATTGCATCCAAATGGATGGAAATGAAACAGGAGAACAAGGATGACTGAGGAAACAACACCCGAGGGGCGCCCCGGCCCGGAACAGCACGCCGCCACCCTGGACGAGCTTGTCGCTCTGGCCGAACGGGCGGACGAGTTGGAGCGCAGGCTCTCGACTCTGGGCGATACGACTATTGGGCTAAAGGCAATCGAGGCGGTGTGTGACCGTGCGGAGGCTGCCGAGGCTCGGGCGGACGAGCTACAGCGCGAACGGGACGAGGCGTGGTTCGAGCGGGTCGAAACAACGTTGGCGAACGGCGCCAAGGATTACGTCGTCTGGTGCCGCCATTGCGGTACGCACCATCAGCGCCCAGAGCACTGTCCCGCACGCGTGCAGGCTCGCCGGGAGGCCGACCAGCTACAGCGCGAACTTCGCTCGGCTCGGAAGCTCGCTGGCGGAGCAAAGCTGGAATGGCTTCAGGCTCGCCGGGAGGCCGACCAGCTACGGGCAGCCCTGCTCCACATTCCGCAATGCGGCAACTGCGCGTCCGGTCGATACCAGGACTGCCAGACGTACACAGCCGCCCTCGCTGGCGTGCAAGCTGAGGAGCAGACCGACTGGCAGGCGTTCGCCAAGGACGTGGTGGCGGGCGACCTTGACGCGATCAAGGCGCGGCTGCCCGAGTGGATTCACGGCGTGCAGGCCGAGGAACGTGGTTGCGCTGCCTGCGAAGGCGACCCAGAGGCCCACGGACTTCATGTCTGCGTGCAGGCCGACAACAAGGACAGCGCATGACTCGCGCCGAGGTTTGCGTAATCGTCATCTTCTGGCTCGCGGTCGCGGCCGTCGTCTGGCTCTGGCCGCTCTACGTGCTGTACGCCCTGATCGGTCTGGCTTGTATCGCGGCTCTCTGTGTCGTCGTCTACTTCGTTGGGATGGCGATGGCTGGCGGGTGGGGAATGTGACTGTCCGCCTGGAGGAACTGCTGGCAGCCGCCGACCCCAAAGGTGACGTGTCGTTCAGCGAACACTACGCGGCGCGAGAGCGTCTAGGTCTGCTTGCCCCGGACGCCGTGAGGCTGCTCATCGACATGGGCAAGGCGCTCACCGAAATCGGAGCCTCAGGCGTGTCGTTCAACGACCCGCGCATCGAGTGGGTTGAGGCACAGGTGGACCGGGACACCCTCCTCGCGATCCCCGCGCTGCTTGCTCGGCTGGACAGGCTCGGAACGCCCGCACAACCAACACGACCCGAGCCGCCACCCATCCGTGTTGATCCAAAGAAGAGGTGGACATGACTCCAGAAGAGAACGGGCGGATCGTGGACGCGGCACTTGTTGACCGCTACCACACGCACACACAACCCTGGCTTGACGCTCGCGCTGCCCTTCGCGACCTTGTTGCGCAAGCCACACTCGCGCGTGATCTAGGCGAGGCGCTCAGGGCCGCCCACGATCCCGAACGGTGGAATGAGTTCCTCACGATGCAGGTTGCGGAT